>OGPS01000024.1_pt1 | contig 141012 bp, 122 predicted proteins | sample 1552931 | NCBI WGS metagenome assembly OGPS01 (sample SAMEA2580252, study PRJEB22360) | human gut metagenome | biome: human gut; feature: human-associated habitat; material: faeces | place: Denmark | collected 2008/2010 | reverse complement strand
GTCCGGTGGACTGTTGCGACCGCGAGCGACCAAGCGCCCGCAGGCGCGCGAATCGAGTCCTGTTTGGGACGCCATACGAAAAGCCATGAAAACTTTGATGTGCAAGGACGTTAGTTTTTATCTTGGCTTTGAGAAACGTATAATTTTTATCAGAAACCTTGTAAAAACGGTTTTTGCCTTATTAGAAAATAATGAAATTAATATTTAAGCGCAATTGACACTTTTCAAATTATATGATATATTGAGCTTGTAGAATATTGTTGGTTTAGGTGGTGTTTAAAATAGCAAAAGTTGTTGTTTTACCTTACAATGTACAATGGAAAGATGACTTTGAGAAAATTAAATCAGAAATTATAAATGCCATCGGTGATTCGATTATAGGCGTTGAGCATGTCGGAAGTACTTCGGTTGAGGGAATGTCTGCTAAACCGTGCATTGATATAGATGTGATAATCAAAGATTATTCCGCCTTCGATATCATTGTCAGCAGGTTAGAAATGATAGGATACATTTACGAGGGTAATCTTGGAATAGAGGATAGAGAGGCGTTTAAATATTTTAATAAGCCTCACTTACGGACTCACCATTTGTATGTTTGTCCGCAGAAGTCAGAAGAACTCTATCGCCATATTACTTTTAGAGACTTTTTGAGGAGTAACGTCGATGCTGTCAAAAAATATAGCTATGTAAAAGAAACGGCTGCACGGCTATTTCCGCATGATATTGAAAAGTATATGGAATATAAATCGCCTTGTATTGAAGAATTATATACCTTGTGCGGCTTAGAAAAGTAAATTTTTTATTGTGCTGCAAGAAAAATATCTTTCTCATACGTCTCGCAGGCTCGACAAGTTTTAGTTGGCAAACAAATTTTCTACCTAACGACAAATATCATTTAGCAGTTGCTTTTTTACGTGTGTATTGACGTTTTTAAACATTCAAAAGAGCTGTCACTTGCTGTGGCAGCTCTTTCAGTATTTGATCTGTTATTCTGTTAAAGCGCGGCGATGATATTTCTGAGGTTTTCTGCGCCGATGGCGATGCCGTCGAGGCATTTTTCCATGCCCTCAAATTCAACGCTGACATAGCCGTCATAGCCGCTGCCTTTGATGATCGACAGGCACTGCGCTACGGGCACGTCGCCGTGGCCGATTATCGTGCCTCTCAGGTAATTGCCGCCTCTCGATTTGAAGAAGCCCTTGCCCGGGTTTACGCCGTTGCCGCTCTTGATATGGAAATCCTTGGCATGGACGTGCTTTGCATACTGCACTACTTTGCCGACCGCCTTGAAATTATCCTCGTCAACGCAGCTGAAGTTGCCGATATCGAGCAGCAGGCCGAAGTTCGGCGAGCCGACGCCCGTGATTATGCGTTCGACCCTGTCGCTGTCCTGGCAGAAGAGGCCGTGATTCTCTATCATGGTCTCAATGCCCTTTGGTGCTGCGTATTCGGTTATCCTCCTGCATCCCTCGATGAGGGTGGGGAGTATCTGCTCAAAGCCTGCGTAGCTCTTTTTGTCTGCAGGCATTGACCATGCGGCGTCGTGCCTCATGCACTTAACGCCGAGTATCGCCGCCACGTCAACCTTGCGGCAAACACGCTCGACCTCTGCGTCAAGCCCTTTGTCGCTGAGCAGATTTGCGCTGATGGTGTAGCTGATAACAGGCAGCGAGAGGCGCTCGCTCTCAGATCTTATCATCTCGGCGTAGCTGCTCTCGCTCACATCGGCAGAGGGGATAAGGTCGGTGAATTCTATGCCGTCGAAGCCCATTTCGGCGGCTTTTTTCATAATGCTGAGCTGAGTTTCCTCGCCCGAATCAATGAGCTGCTGGAAGCTGTAGCTGCTGACTCCAATTTTCATTTCAATTACCTCTTAACCAAGTTTTTCAAGGAATTCCACGGCGCTTCTGATATCCTTGGCGGGGTCGTCGCCGACCTCGCGCTCGATGGTCAGGAAGCCCTTGTAGCCGATATCCTCAAGCGCGTTGAGATATTTCTCCCAAGGCACTTGACCCTCGCCGAGGGGCACCTCGAGGAATGACGGGCCGGTGACGAGCGAATCCTTGACGAGGCCGTAGATGATCTCGGGATCCTTATAATAGAGCTGCTTGCCGTCCTTTGCGTGGGTATGAACTATGTATTTTTGCAGGTTATAGACTGCGCCCGCGGGGTCGTCGCCCGTGACCATTACGAGGTTTGCGGGGTCAAGATTGACTCCTACGCCTGTCGAGCCGAGCGAATCAAGGAAGCACTTGAGGACAGCCGAGGTCTCGGGGCCGGTTTCGATGGCGAAATGAGCGCCTATCTCGTCTGCATAGCGGGAGAGCTCAAAGCAGGCCTCCTGCATGACCTCGTAGCGGTCGATGCTGCTGTCGGTCGGCACAACGCCGATATGAGTGGTGACAACATTTGTGCCGAGCTCTTTAGCAAGGTCAAGAATTCTCTTTGAGCGCTCGACTTTGCCGGGATTCTCCTCCTTGTTGCCGAAGCCGCCACCGAGATCGCCGCAGAGAGCGGAGATAACAAGGCCATTGTCGGCGACAAGGGCTTTGAAATCCGCAATGCGCTGTGCGTTCATATTTTCGGGAGCCATTTCACCCCTGGTAGCGTAGACCTGTATGCCCTGAGCGCCTACCTCGGCAGCCTTTTTGACTGCGGTCGGGATATCGGTACGGAAGCTGTCGATTATAACGCCTATAGGAAATCTGCCCATTTGAATCTCTCCTTAAACAATTATTAAAGAATCGTTAAAAATTCACTTTGTTTAACTTAATAATAGCAAAGAATGAACCTTTTGGCAAGTTTTTTTTACAATTAACTTTACTTTTTATTTTAAATGATATATCATAATATATATAACGAGTTTGCGGAGGTATCACAATGTCAAAGCTCAAAGTTGCCGTTATCGGCTGCGGTAATATAGCCAATTCCGCTCATATCCCTGCTTATATGAAGAATCCGGACGCGGAGATAAAGTATTTCTGCGATATAATTCCCGAGCGTGCCGAGGCTGCCGTCGAGAAATACGGCTGCGGTAAGGCGGTCACCGATTATCACGACTTCCTCAACGATCCCGAGCTGGACGCCGTGTCGGTCTGCACCCACAACAATCTTCACTCGGTGATAGCCATTGACTTTCTCAAAGCCGGCAAGCATGTTTTGAGCGAGAAGCCCGCCGCAAGAGTGCTCTCAGAGGCGCTTGAAATGCAGAAGGTTGCCCACGAGACCGGCAAAATTCTCAATATCGGCGTTTGCAACCGCTTCAACAATTATGTTATGAAGATCCGTGAACTTATCGACAGCGGCGAGCTTGGCGAGGTATATCATGTCTATGCTTCATTCAGAGCACACAGGTCGATCCCCGGTCTCGGCGGTGATTTCACCACAAAGGCGCATTCGGGCGGCGGCGCTCTCATTGACTGGGGCGTTCACTTCCTTGACCTTGTCATGTATTGCTGCGGCGATCCCAAGCCCCTGACCGTCTCGGGCGAGGCGTTCTGCAAGCTCGGCAAGGATATGAAGAATTACGTCTACACCAGCATGTGGGCGGAGGAGACGAGCGACGTTGAGCACGGCACCTATGATGTCGATGATTCCGTTGTCGGTATAGTCAGGACGAGCGGCCCCGTTATCAGCTTCAACGGCGCATGGGCGCAGAATGTCGGCGTGGGCGAAATGTATGTCGATTTCATGGGCGATAAGGCGGGCATTAGGCTACAGTATTGCTCGGATTTCAAGCTCTGGTCGGTCAAGGACGGTATGCTCACCGAGACCAAGGTGGCGACCAAGACCAACGATATGTATGAGAACGAGATAGCAGGTTTCATTAAGAGCATCAAGACGGGCGAGCATAATCAGCAGTATATCGACTATGCGGTCGAGACTTCCAAGATAATGCAGGCGGTCTATGACTCAACCGACGCTCACAGGGAAATCATAATAGAGAAGTAATAATAAAGGAGAATTCCCGATGGATATAAGAGTTTTTAAAAATGAAGAAGAAATAGGCAAGGCGGTAGGCGAGCTTTATTGCGATTTTATCATTTCAAAGCCCGACTGCGTGCTCGGCTTCGCAACGGGCGCGACCCCCGTGCCTACCTATAAGTATCTTGTTGAGCAGTATAAGGCGGGCAAGGTGTCCTTTGCGAAGGTCAGCACCTTCAACCTTGACGAATATTGCGATCTGCCGAAAAATCATAAGAATAGCTACTATACCTTTATGCACGAGAACCTTTTCTCGCTTGTTGATGTAAAGGAGGAGAATATCGACTTCCTCGACGGCAACGCAGACCCTGAGACCGAAAGCAAGCGCTACACCGCTGCGATCGCTGCCAAGGGCGGCATTGATATTCAGCTCCTCGGCATCGGCAGGAACGGTCACATCGCGTTCAACGAGCCGTCGGATGAATTCACGGGCGAGAGCTTTAAGGTCGCTTTGACCCAGAGCACGATAGACGCTAACTCCATCTATTTTGACGATATCCAGATGCCGCACTACGCCATGACTATGGGCATCGGCTCAATAATGCGTTCAAAGAAGATAATCCTCATCGCTACAGGCGATAAGAAGGCCGAGGCGGTCAGAGACATGGTCAAAGGTCCCGTCACTCCGCATTGCCCGGCTTCCATTCTCCAGCAGCATCCCGACGCCGTTATTTTCCTTGACGAAGCGGCCGCCGCATTACTCAAATAAGCATAATATCCTTGACTTATTGCGGTGCGTGTGCTACAATAGCAGAAAATGCAAACGGAGGTAATCATGAGCGGTTATTTCACTGATAAACAGTATTCCGCCGCCATCATGCCCGCAGCTATGGAAACCCCAAGATAGCCTCGGGTCTGTTACCCATGCGTTTTTTATCGGATCAAAGAGGCTGTTGCATTCGTTGTGACAGCCTTATTTTTACGCGATTTATGTGTTAATAATATTTGGAGGCAAATATGGATAAAAAGACTTTTTACATCACTACGCCGATATATTATCCCTCGGATAAGCTGCATATCGGCCACACCTACTCGACCGTTGCGGCGGATGCCGAGGCTCGTTACAGACGCCTCAAGGGCTACGACACCTTTTTCCTGACCGGCACGGATGAGCACGGTCAGAAGATCGAGGATAAAGCCAAGGCGGCGGGCGTTACCCCCAAGGAATATGTCGATAATATCGTTGCGGGCATCAAGGATCTCTGGAAGCTGATGAACATATCCTATGACAAATTCATCAGGACCACCGATGAGTATCACGAGAAAGCCGTGCAGAAGATATTCAAAAAAATGTACGACAAGGGCGATATCTATAAGGGATATTACGAGGGGCTTTATTGCAAACCCTGCGAGTCATTTTGGACGGAAACTCAGGCGGTTGACGGCAAGTGCCCCGACTGCGGCAGACCCGTCGGCAAAGCAACGGAGGAGGCTTATTTCTTCAAGCTCTCCGCTTACGGCGACAAGCTGATAAAGTATTATGAGGAGCATCCCGGCTTCATCGAGCCTCAGAGCAGGCAGAATGAGATGATAAATAACTTCATTAAGCCCGGTCTTCAGGATCTCTGCGTTTCCCGTTCGTCATTCAAGTGGGGCATCCCCGTGCCCGTTGACGAGAATCACGTCATCTATGTTTGGCTCGACGCTCTCACCAACTATATCACCGCTCTCGGCTACGGCTCGGAGGATGACTCTCTTTATAAGAAGTTTTGGCCGGCGAACGTCCACCTTATCGGCAAGGATATCATCAGATTCCACACCATTTATTGGCCCGCCTTCCTTATGTCGATAGACGAGCCGCTGCCGCAGAAGGTCTACGGTCACGGCTGGGTGCTGCTTGAGGGCGGCAAGATGAGCAAATCCAAGGGCAACGTCGTTGACCCTGTCGTGCTCGCCGAGAGATACGGCGTTGACGCGCTCAGATACTACCTGCTGCGTGAGATAGCCTTCGGCTCTGACGGCACATTCTCCAACGAGAATCTTATCAACCGCATTAATTCCGACCTTGCAAACGACCTCGGCAACCTTGTTTCGAGGACTGTTGCAATGGTAATCAAGTATTTCGGCGGCACCATTCCCGCGGAGAGAGAGAGCGGCGAATTTGACGACGACCTCAAGGTGCTTGCCGCTAAGACCGCCGAGGCTGCCGACGAGGCGCTCGACAAGCTGAATTTCTCCATCGGTCTCACCGAGATATGGAAGTTCGTATCGAGGACGAATAAGTATATCGACGAGACTGCTCCCTGGGCGCTCGCCAAGGACGAGAGTAAGAGGGCAAGGCTCGCCGAGGTCATGTATAATCTTTGCGAGAGCATCAGAATAATCTCCGTTCTCATCGCTCCCTTTATGCCCGATACCTGTGCCGAGATAAGACGCCAGCTCGGTCTTGAGGGCGGCTTTGAGTGGGAGGAATGCAAGGAATTCGGCAAGAATGCGACCTACACCGTCTGCAAGGGCGACATTATATTCCCGAGGATCGACCTCGAGAAGGAGCTTGCGGAGCTTGAGGCGACCCATGCCGAGCCTGTCAATCCTCTCAAGGCGGAGATCGAGGGCGTAGCCAAGATTGGCATCGACGATTTTGCCAAGGTCGACCTGCGTGTGGCAAAGGTAGTCGAATGCGTGCCCGTCAAGAAGGCAAAGAAGCTGCTTCAGCTCACCCTTGACGACGGCACAGGCTCACCGAGGACAGTTGCGTCGGGCATAGCCAAATGGTATAAGCCCGAGGACATCATCGGCAAGAGCGTTATCCTTGTCTCAAATCTCAAGCCTGCCGTGCTTTGCGGCGTTGAGAGCTGCGGCATGATCCTTGCAGCCGACGCCGGTGAGGACGAGGTCAAGGTCATCTTTGTCGACGGTATTCCCGCCGGAAGCAAGGTCAGATAAAATGAATAACATCTTTGACAGCCACGCCCACTACGACAGCGAAGCTTTTGACGAGGACAGAGACAGCCTTGTCGCTTCGCTGCCCGATAAGGGGATTTGCGGCGTTATAAACTGCGCGAGCGATATCGCCACATCACACACGAGCCTTGAGCTGGCGCAAAAATATCCGTTCATCTACGCTGCCTGCGGAGTTCACCCGCATGAGGCGCAGGAGGCGGCGGGGAATTGGCTCGACGAGTTAAAGCTGCTCTGCCGCAATGATAAATGCGTTGCGATAGGCGAGATAGGGCTCGATTATCACTATGATTTCTCGCCCCGAGAGCTGCAAAAGGAGTTCTTTGGGCGGCAACTTGCTCTCGCTAAGGAGCTTGACCTGCCCGTGGTCGTTCACGACCGTGAGGCGCATGAGGACACATTGGAGCTGCTGCGGCGCTATGCCCCCAAGGGTGTGGTGCATTGCTTCAGCGGCTCGGTCGAGATGGCAAAGGAGGTCGTGAAGCTCGGTATGTATATCGGGCTTGGCGGCGCGGTGACATTCAAAAATGCCCGCAAGCCGCTCGAGGTCGCGGCCTATGTGCCCGATGATCGTCTGCTTATCGAGACGGATTCACCCTATATGACTCCCGTGCCGTTCAGGGGCAAGCGCTGTGATTCTTCATACATTCCTTATACCGCCGAGGTGCTGGCGGGTGTGAGGGGCGTTTCGGCGCATGATATCCTCGACCTTACCCGCAGGAATGCCGACACACTTTTTCGATTGGAGCTTTGATATGTTCATTCACGATAAAACCTATGATATAGACGAGCTGGCGAAATATAATACCCATATCCACACGCATTTCTCCCGCTGCGCCAACCCCGAGATGATCGTTGCCGATATCGTTAAGGCAGCCGATGCGGCGGGGCTTGAGATAATCGCGCTGACAGATCACGACTATCCGAATAAGAAAAATGCCGTTGCAGCTCAGCGGCTCGAAATACTCGGCGAGCTTGAGAAGGTCGAGCACAATGTGAAGGTGCTCGTCGGCTCCGAGCTTTCCGCTTACGGGGTAGGGGAGTTCACCAACGACATTGCCTGCGATGAGGCGCTCGATTATCGGCTCTATACGACAAACCACTTCCATCAGGATTATTGGAAGCACCCCGAGGTCAAGACCCCGAGAGCCTACGCCGAATTCATGCTTGCGATAATGAATTCAGTGCTCGATATGCGTAAGGCGGATTGCTTTGCCCATCCGTTCATGGCGGGGTATATCAATGCCTTTGACGACCCGCATGAGGTCACAAGGGCATTTACCGATAACGATATCGGCGATATCCTTACAAAGGCGAATTCCCTCGGCACCGCGTGGGAGCTTAACGTCGGCGCCGTTGCTGGCGACCCCGAGTTCCACCACCGCTATTTCCAAATCGGCAAGGAAGTGGGCGTCACCTTCAACATCGGCACGGATGCGCACTTGCTGCGCAATATCGACACGCATCAATTCACCGATATGCTGAAAAAAATACTTTATTAAAACATTGACCGCAAAGCAGTTTTAACTTGCTTTGCGGTCGCTTAATAAAAAAGGGACTGTGCTCAATGCACAGCCCCTTTGGCTTTATATCTTATTTTTTGGATGCCGATGAGTAGGCGAGATTTTTCTTGAACTTCTTGCAGAAATCCTTGCTGACATATGAAGTCCAGGTCTTGTTCTCGACTACCTTGTAGCTGCCGTCGTCGGCAAGCAGATTTTCATTATACTTGTCAAATGCGGTCTTGCCCATGTCGGTGCGGATGGTGTTTTTCCAGTCAAAATCGTCGGTGTTGTCGCTGACGAAGTACATGATGTGATAGCCGTAGGTGGTCTCGATTATGCCGCTGTCGCCGGCCTTTCTGCCGTCTGCGAAGCTCCAGTCAAGGAACTCGGAAACGTAGTTGTCGGTTATTCTGATATTCTCATAGAGGCCGCCGTTCTCAACAGAGCCAGTATCCTCGGAGTTAGCGGTGACGAGGGTCTTGAAGCTGTCCTCGGTCTTATCGCCGCCGAGCCATGAGTCATAAAGCTTCTTGGCCTTGTCGTATGCCGCCTTCTTCTCTTCGTCGGTGACGTTATCCTCGTCGGCTGCGTTGAACTTAATGAGGCAGTGGCGGACGTTTACGCTGTTGCCGGCGTAGGAGGGCTTAACGCACATGATGATGTAAGCGCCCTTCTCGCCCTCGATGAGGGTGATGTCGCCGGCCTTTCTTGCGCCGTCAAAGAGCCAGTCTGCACCCTTCTCGGTCAGAGAGGAAGAAGCGGCGGAATAGAGAATGTGGTTGGTGAGGGTGGTAGCGTCGGTGTCGCTGGGGGTGTCGGAGCCTTCGTTCTTGTATGCCTTAACGGCTGCGATGAAGGAGTCGGCGTCCTTGCATTTTGCATAGACTTCCTTTGCCTTGGCGAGAAGCTCGTCGTTGGCGGCGGTCTGCCTTGCCTTCAGCTCATCCTCGGATTCGCCTTCGGCAGCGGAGAGGGTGGTGTAGGTGAATGCAAAGAAGCGAACGTCAGCGTAGTTATATTTCTTGGTGTTCTCCTTATACTCCGCTTCGATGTCGGAATCCTTGACGTCGGCGTTGAAGGAGCTCTTCTGATCGTTGTAGAAGTTCTGAGCTATGGTCTCCATCTCAAGCTGCTTTCTGAAGGTCTTCTCATTGAAGCCCTCGCCGAAGCTCGCCTTGAGGTAAGCACTGAGGGAGAAGTTATTCTCGGCAGCCTGCTTCCTGTAGTTCTCGACAGTCTCTTCGATCTCTTTCTGCTCATCCTCGCTAAGCTTGAAATCAGCCTTGAGAGCTTCTTTGTAATAGGCGTCGATGAACTGAGCGCGCTCAACTGCAGAGTCGGTGAAATACTGAGCCCAGGTGATCTTGTTGCCGTCGGCGTCAGTGGTGGTGTTGGTGGGGTCGTCGGGCGACTTTGAGGAGTCGAAGCCGATATTGTAGCCGCTCTGAGCATAGTAGCTCGACATATAGGACATCTGCTGATACTGAGCGTTATAATAATAAGCGAACTCTGCGGTAGAGATCTTGTCGCTGCCGACCGTCATGGCGGTGGTGGCTTTTTCGATGAGACCGAAGCTGTCAACGAATTTCCAGCCGATGCCGAGAACTATCGCAACCACGACTACCACGGCGATAACCTTTTTGGCTATCTTTGCGGCGTTGTTGCGCTTCTCAATGCTCTTCGCATTCTTTTTGTTGGCCTTGGCTATGCGTTCTTTTCTCTCCTCACGATAGATCTCGGCCTTGCTCTTGGAGCTTTCGTTTTTTGCCATTATCGTTTCATCCTTTTCTGTATGTTTTCTTTGCCTGCCGATACAGAATCGGCACAATGACTATATATTATACTATTTCGTCGGATTTTACAAGAGTTTTCATAAAAATTTATCTCTGATTTGCAAATAATTCACATTTTTGTGAGCTTCCCGGAGAGAAATTCGCTCTTGAACCACACCTCGGGGGCGATAAAAATCCTGCCGTTCAGGTATTCGAGAATGCCTGCGTCGGTGGTAAATGCGAATTTCAGCTTGTAGGAATAGAGAAACTGCTTTTTGTATCCGAGCGGTTTATTAAGGGCGTTGCTGCCATATTTGCCGTCGCCGAGCAGGGGATGGCCGACGCTGGCGAAATGCGCCCTTATCTGATGAGTCCTGCCCGTGAGCAGCTCGACCTCAACGAGGCTCAGGCCGCCGTTCTCGGCGAGGACGGAGTACTTTGTGCGTATCTGCTTTGCGCCCTCGGTGCGGCGCTCGCTGACGGTGACCTTGTTTTTCTTCTCATCCTTGGTGAGCCAGCCCTCGAGCACGCCGCTCTTTTGCTTCATGGAGCCGTGGATAACGCAGAGATAATATTTCTCCAGCTCCCTGTCCTTGAGCTTCTGATTGAGGATACGCAGGCTCTCGGCGTTCTTAGCGGCGATGACTATGCCGCCGGTGTTGCGGTCGATGCGGTTGACGAGCGACGGGGTAAAGGACTGCTCGTCCCTCGGGTCGTATTCACCTTTCTCATAGAGATAGCGCTTGACCCTTGTGATGAGCGTGTCGTTATACTCCGTGTCGTCCGGGTGAGAGAGCAGGCCGACCTTTTTGTTGAGCAGCAGGATATTCTCATCCTCGTAGATGATATCGAGCTTCTTTGAAGCCGAGAGGAAGTCGAAATGCTCCTTTGCGGGCGCAAAGAATTCATCGTTTATATACATGTCGACCGTGTCGCCCTCGACGAGCTTATATGATATCTCGCTGCGCTTGGAATTGACCTTTATCCGCTTGGTGCGGATATACTTATACATCAGCCCCTGCGGCAGCAGCGGGACCGCCTTGGTGATGAATTTATCGAGCCGCTGCCCGGCGTCGTTTTTGGCTATTGTGAAACTTTTCATAATTACAGTGAATTTATCATCGAGAGCAGGTCGACGAAGAAGATGCGGCCGTTGAGAGCCTTGGTCATGCCGCCCTGGAGCGTCGAATGGTTGCCTCTCATAACGGGCATCACGTTCCATATGCCGGTCGTGACGGAGTCGGCGTTATAGTCAACGCTCGGCGCGCCTATGGGCACGAGGGCGGAATAGGTGTTGACAAGCCCGTCGTTTGCCTGCCACTTCTCGTCAATGACATATCCGGAGGGGGTAACGCCCTCATAAGTGCAAAGGCGTGCGCCCGATACCTTATACATTCCGCCGCCGAGCTCGGGGTCAAGGCTGCGGGTGCCGTCGTTGGCGAGTATCGTTGCGTCGCAGGCGTAGGAGAAGTAATAAATGCCCTTTATCGGGGGCAGCTTCTCGTTAAGCGCCATGGCGTTATCTATCTGCATCTCGTAAATCGCGGTGTCGGATTCCTGCCTGAAGCCCGCCGTGCCGATGCCCATGAAGATATCGGCTATCATCTTCTCGGCAGCGGTCGCATTCGGGTCGTTTTTGAGATCCTCCTGGATGTTATAGCTCGAGGTGCCGTTGTGAGGCGCCGCAAGAGTGACTATCGAGTATATCCAGTCTGCCTTGCCGCCCTTGAAAAGCTCGGAGACCTTGCCGCCCGCGCTGCGCTCGGTCTCGCTGCCGTTAGCCATAAGCTCGGCAAGCATTCTGACCGTTGCGCCGCCGAAGGAGTGACCGAAGAGATTTATCTTATTCTCGGCGCTCCATTCCTTGATTAGCGGGCGCAGAATGTAGCTCTTGCCGTATCTCGGGTGGCCGCAGGCCTTGCTGTGAGCCTCGCCGTAGTCGGTTCGTGTGCCTGTGAGCTGGGCGTAAAGGTCACATGCCCTGTCCCATGCGCTCGCCGTTGGCGAAACGCTTGCGGCGTGGCAGTTAAAGCCCCTGGCGCTGAGATATTTCATCAGATCGCCGCTTGTGTTGCCCCAATAGGGGAGAGCCTTATTTGTTGCGTCATATTCGCCCCAGCCCGCGAAGCCGTGAACGAAAACATTGGTGTATTCGGTGTTGAATTTGCTGCTGTCCACATTCGCCTCGGGCAGGTTGAGCGAGGGGAGGATGAACATTAAAAGTGCGGTGAAAAATGAAATCAGCTTTGCCATAAAGACCTCCGCTTTGTAATGAATTTCTTGACAAATATTATAAAATATCCCGCCGCAATTGTCAACGCCGCGGCTATGCACTTTTACATTTTGCATAAAAATCGGGCGCTGCTTTTGGCACCTTTGCGGGAAGAGATCCGGCCGATCAAAGGTACAGAAAACAGTTTATAAAATATTTAAGCTATAAAAATACCCGCATATCGACCGAAAACGAGGTGCGGGCATTGCATTATACCGTTATCTTTCGCCGTTCATCGAGGAGCCGTCGCAGGGGACGCATTCGGTGTAATCGACGCTGACGGTCAGCCCGTCGGCGCTCATTTCAATGCCGTAAAGGGCATTGTCGGCGTAGAGAAGCTGATCGTCCCTATAGAAGAGCCTTGCCGAGGTGTAGCCGGGCATACCGGAGACCGCCATGTTCTCGGAGTTGGGACAGAGTACCCATTCCGCCTTTGAGCTGCCGTAGATAACGGTGTCGGCGTTGTAGAGGTGGTGCGGAGCCTGTAAGATATCGGTCTTGAAGATATCCTTGCCGTGCATGTTGACTATCTTGCGCTCGCCGAGGATATTCAGGTCGCCGAGGATGAGCAGGCGTTTGCCCGCTGCCGTCAGGCGGCATACGGTCGAGCCGTCGTTGGCGTTGGTTACGGGAGTTTTGCCCGTGAAAGCGGAAACAGCGTCCTCATGAGTGTAAATAACGTCAAAGTCGACATTCGCAATGCTGAAGCTCATGCCGGTGTGCGGCGCGAGATACTTGACGTTCGGGTAATACTTCACAAGGCGTTCACGGAACATATCCGCTCTCTTGTCGTGCTCGATGAGCGAGAACGAGGGGTAATTGAACATTGCTCTCTCAAGGTCTATCTCCTTGTGATAATAGCCGAGGAGCTTATAGAAGAAGGTGATATGGTCGCTGTGACCGTGAGTGCCGTACCAGAGGGCGATCTTTATCGTCTCGCCCGGCTCGGTGCCGGTTATCTTGTGCATGAATTTGATGCATTCGTCGATGTTCTTGTCGGAGGACTGCCTGATTGAGCCGCCGTCGATGACGATAAGGCTGTTGTCGGCAAGGCGGATGATATACATCATGCCGTTGGTCGAGTAAAGCTCTCTGTCAGAGACAAGACCCGAGTAGACATGGTCAAACTGATAGACCGTTGCGGCTGAGCCAGCGGAATAGGTGTAGCCGAAGTCCTCAAAGGAATTGGTGCCGTTATCCTCGATGATCCTGACCTCGCCGAGAATTTCGCTCAGATAGGTGTAATAGAGCTTGCCGTCCTTACGGAATGCGTTGCAATTAACGCCGCCGAATACGTTTGAATAGGTCTTGACAAAGCCGTTCTCCTCGAGCTTTGAGCAGTATGCTTCGTATTCGCCGAGGTCGGTCGCGGTTACGAGCTGCATTTTGCTGTCGGTCTCGGTGGGGCCGTCATAGTCCCATTTGAGACCTGAGCCTGCGTTATAAACGGTCTTGCAGACTATGCCGCCGTCATAGGCGGGCACGCTCTCGAGCTGCCATGCGCTCTCATTGCCGCCGTTTGCGCCGAAGAGCAGCAGGATCGACTGGATGAGCGCAAGGATAATTGAGAATATTTTTTGCATTTTCGATTTCCTTTCCTTTGCGTTTTTTGTGCAACCATATCTTACTACAGATCCGCCCAAAAATCAATAGTATTTGTGCACCTCGTACTAAATTCGTTAACAAATCGGTTGACTTTTTTTGCGTTTGGATATATAATTTACCCATGTCACTGCGACCGGGCTTGTGCCGCAGTAAAAAAATACGGAGGTTTAACTCTATGAAGAAACTCTTGGCGGTCGTTATGTCCGTCGTGATCGCTGCTGCGGTCATGTGCCCCGTGCTTACCGCATCGGCGGCGGGCGATACCGACTACACCATCGTGAACCCCTACGAGACTGTCGATTGGGACAGCTGGCAGTATTATAAAGCAAATCTGCACACCCATTCGGTTGCTTCCGACGGCGACGAGACCATCACCGACATGGTCGGTCTCTATTATGACGCAGGCTATGATATCCTTGCGCTGACCGACCACGGCGTTGTCAGCCACGGCTGGAATCTGCCCCGCAAGACCAACGGCGTTTTTAATTACTTCAGAAAAGCCGATCCCATGAGCGACGAGGATTATCAGCGCATCACCACCGGCTCCGACAGAGGCGGCAGGGGAATGACCGATATCACCGGCGGCATCGAGATTAACATGGCTGTTTTCTCAAAGACTCACGTCAACGGCTACTTCACCGAGTACGGCCAGGGCGAATGGGGCATTGAGAACGACTATAGGACCGCTCCCGCCAAGGTCGAGGAGATGGGCGGTTATTCCGTGCTCAACCATGTGGGCGACTGGGTCAACTCCAACAGATACCCCGAGCGCTCTCACTGGGATGTTTTCATCACCTACTTTGCAAATATCTTCAAGGATTACCACACCTGCCTCGGCATGGAGATAAAGAATAATACCGATAATGTTACCCGTGCGGACAGAGCTCTTTGGGATGAGCTGCTTCAGGTGGTTATACCTACCGGCAGAAATATATGGGCATTTGCCGATGACGACAGCGAATACAGAAACGAAGTCGGCAGGAGCTTTGAGTATTTCGTTCTTCCCGAGAATACCGAGGAGGCCGTCAAGACCGGTATGATCAACGGCACCTTCTTCGCTTGCAGCCGCTATGAGAAGCACATCCAGGCTGGTGTTGACGATTTTGAGGGCAACGGCAACGTGCCCCTTGTCAAGAACATAATCGTCGACCAGCAGGCGAACACCATTGAGCTTGTGCTTGACGAGTCAAGGGATTGCAGCCTCATTGAGTGGGTCGCCGACGGCAAGGTAATCTCCAACGATCTCAAGATCGACCTCAACGATTTCGAGAGCAAGCTCGGCTGCTATGTCCGCTTCAAGCTCCAGGGCGAGGGCGGCGTGACCTATTCACAGCCGTTCGAGCTGAAATATGAGAACAGAGTTGACAAGGATATCCCGACAAGATACTGGTTCTTCGATACCTTTGCGGGCGAGCTCTTCCTCAGCATATATCGCACAAGGGCCGTCACCATTATGCTCTTCCTCATTGAGAAGATAGGCTGCAAGATTTTCGGCAGCAGATTCTAAGCGAAAAAGCAAATCACCCGACTGAATACGGTCGGGTGATTTTTTGCATTATTAAAGAAAACTGCGGCTGCAATTGATGAGCCTGCTGAGCTTCGCCGATATATCCGACGGTGCGCCTTTAATATCTCCGTTGAGCCAGCTCATCAGAACGGTTTTTGTACCGCTGGAGATATAGAGCAGATAGAGGTCGATCTCATTCCTGTCATAGTTGGGGTATTTCTCATGAAGCGAGTCAAAGAGCTTATCGTAGTAGATATTGATAAGACGCACCACGAAGTTGTTGAGCAGGTTGGACTGGGTGAGCATTTTGTAATACTCCATGTCCTTGCTCATGTATTCGCAGGCGAGCTGCAGGAGCTTGTCTATCTCGGCGGCATTCGGCTCAAGGTCGTACCCGTCAAAGAGCGCCATGACCTTCTCAAGCTCCTCCTTTTCAATCTGCTCGACGACACCCGCAACATCGGGAAAGTGAGCGTAAAATGTGCCTCGGCTTATATCTGCCTCGCGGATGATGTCCGAGACGGTTATCTTGCTAAGATCCTTTTCATGAAGCAGCTTTGCTAGCGCTTTCTTAATGAGATTTTTTGAGCGTATGGAGCTTCTGTATTCCGCCTTCGCCAAAAAAGCACCTCCAAAATTTATTTATGCTTCAAGTATTTTATTTGAAATCAGTCAAAAAGTCAACTAAAAATCAAAAATGTTCACAATTGTTTCAAAAATGATAAGCCGCTGCCCGAAAGAGCAGCGGCTGTAAATATTTATTGCGATTATTTAACGGGGATGAGCTTCTCTTTGCCGCCCATGTAAGGCCTGAGGGCGACGGGGACGTTGACGCTGCCGTCGGCGTTCAGGTTATTCTCGAGGAAGGCGATAAGCATTCTCGGGGGCGCGACGACGGTGTTGTTGAGCGTGTGGGCAAAGTATTTGCCGTTTTTGCCGTTCACCCTGATCTTCAGCCTGCGGGCCTGAGCGTCGCCGAGGTTGGAGCAGGAGCCGACCTCAAAGTATTTCTTCTGCCTGGGTGACCATGCTTCAACGTCAAAGGACTTGACCTTGAGGTCTGCGAGGTCGCCGGAGCAGCATTCGAGAGTCCTTACGGGGATATCGAGCGAGCGGAAGAGATCGACGGTGTTCTGCCAGAGCTTGTCAAACCACATCATGCTGTCCTCGGGCTTGCAGACTACTATCATCTCCTGCTTCTCGAACTGATGAATTCTGTAAACGCCTCTCTCCTCGATGCCGTGGGCGCCCTTTTCTTTGCGGAAGCAGGGGGAGTAGCTGGTGAGAGTGTGGGGGAGGGTATCCTCCTCGATGATGGTGTCGATATATTTGCCTATCATTGAGTGCTCGCTCGTGCCGATGAGATAGAGATCCTCGCCTTCGATCTTATACATCATTGCGTCCATCTCCGCAAAGCTCATAACGCCTGTGACGACGTTGCTGCGGATCATGAATGGCGGCACGCAGTAGGTGAAGCCTCTGTCTATCATGAAATCCCTTGCGTAGGAGATAACGGCGGAGTGAAGCCTTGCGATATCGCCGCAAAGGTAATAGAAGCCGTTGCCCGCGACGTTTCTTGCGGCGTCAAGGTCGATGCCGTTGAAGCGTTCCATGATGTCGGTGTGGTAGGGAATGTCGAAGTCGGGCACTACAGGCTCGCCGTACTTCGTGACTTCGACGTTTTCGCTGTCGTCCTTGCCGATGGGAACGGAGGGGTCGATGATATTCGGTATGACCATCATTATCTTGGTTATTTTCTCGGAGTATTCGGCTTCGAGACGCTCGCACTCGGCAAGTCTCTCGGAGAATTCCGTTACCTTGGATTTGGCTGCCATGGCCTCGTCCTTCTTGCCCTGAGCCATCAGAGCGCCTATCTCCTTGGAGACCTTGTTTCTGTTTGCTCTGAGGGAGTCCGCCTCCTGCTTGACCGCTCTTGAAGCGGCGTCAAGCTCGATGACCTCGTCAACGAGGGGCAGCTTCTTGTCCTGGAACTTCTTTTTGATGTTTTCCTTGACAACGTCGGGATTCTCTCTTAAAAATCTTATGTCTAACATTTCATATCACTCCTGATCTTTTATGTCTCGGCGATTATTTAAGCAGCGCTTCGACCGCGCCTGCGATATATTTGTCGTCCGCCAGCTCGACCGCGCCCTTGTCGACGAGCGATGCGTTGCGAGGGTCAATGGGCAGCCTTGCGAGCACGGGCACGCCGAGCTCCTCGGCCACTTCATCAATATGGCTTTCGCCGAATATGCTGAATTCCTTGCCGCAGTCGGGGCAAACGGCGTAGCTCATATTCTCGACTATGCCGAGCACGGGTATATTCATCAGCTTCGCCATATTGTAAGCCTTTTTGACTATCATCGTGACAAGCTCCTGCGGGGTGGTGACGATGATTATGCCGTCAACGGGCAGGTTTTGGAACACCGTCAGGGGCACATCGCCCGTCCCCGGAGGCATATCGACAAACATATAGTCGACGTCGCCCCATGCCACGTCCTTCCAGAATTGCTGGATAACGCCCGATATGACGGGGCCTCTCCAAACCACCGGCGAATCCTCGCTCTCAAGCAGCAGGTTGACCGACATTATTTTGATGCCCGTCTTGCTCTCTTCGGGGAGCAGACCGGTTTCGTCCGCCTTGGCTCTGCCCTTGATGCCGAAGGATTTCGGTATTGACGGGCCTGTTATATCCGCGTCGAGCACGGCGCAGGCCTTGCCTCTGGCCTGCATTGCGCTTGCGAGCAAAGAGGTGACGAGCGATTTGCCGACGCCGCCCTTGCCGCTGACAACGCCGATTACTTTGCCGACATTGCTGAACGGGCCGCAGGGGATCCTCAGATCCTGAGCCTCTCTCGACGAGCAGTTGCTCGAGCATGATGAGCAGTTGCCGCTGCATGCTTCACTCATGATACCATAACTCCAATCATTTTGATTATAATATAAGCCGCAAGATATATCAGCGGCATATGGACAATGTAGATAATGAGCGCCCGCCTGCCGAGGAAGCCGAGGAAACGGCTCCTTTGCTTATACAGGCTCTCGGGGAAGGAATTCATCACGCAGTGCCTGCCGATGAAAAATCCGAAAAGGAAGATAAATATATTCGGGAATATCGGGAAATAATCGCCCGAGTAAAACGACGGCGAATATATGCCGAACGGCATCAGGATATTTGTGGTGTAGAGCGCCGAGGGCAGCCGCAGCGATATCAGCTCGCCGTAGCCGAGCACTCCGTCCTCGATCCCGCTTGTGAAGGGATAAAGCACGGCGCAGATAAGCATTCCCGCTGCGGGGCTGAGCCTCCCGAGCGGCTTTGAGAGCAGCGCACACAGGATAATAGCTATCGAGAGGAAATGCAGGATGCCGAAGTAGATCTCGCACCCCTCAATACCCATCAGCGGCAGTATAAGCGCCGTCACGAGCGTGAAGCCCGCAGCCACGGCAAGCAGCCGCAGCCCTCGCTTGAGATTATTCCTCGACAGGCTGCATGAGATGCCGCAAAGGGCGATAAATATCCCCGCAAACAGCGGCTGGACAGGCTCAAAGAAATCAAAGAGCTTATATGCCCATCCGATGCCGAACATCGAGCCGATAATGAAGAATGCGTGATAAAACACCATGCAGAATACGGCAAGCCCTCGCAGCTCGTCAAGAAAGTGTATTCTTTTTGCGGGGGCGCCGTTATTCACCATTTTATCTACCTCACTAAACTATTATTTTAACATATCATATTTAAAATGCAAGAGTTTATTGCTTTTTTACGCCCAAATCGGCGGGTTTTGAAAAAATTAATAAATAATATGTAGCGTTCGGAGTCAAAATATGCTATACTTATCCCAAATACTGACGAACGGACGGTAATATCGTATGATAGATAAGATGCGAGAGCTGCTATTTAAGATTTTTAAGCGTGAGAGCTTCCTCGGCAAGCTGGTCGATAAATTTTTCACCAGAGAGATAATAACCTATATCATTTTCGGCGTGCTGACCACGGCAGTCAACCTTGTTACATTTTATATCTTTAAGAAGATATTCATTTCAATAGGATGGGAGGGCGTGTTCAATAAACTGCTCGGCTCCGCGGGCTGGGATAAGGCGCTCAAGCTGCTCGGCAGCGGCACGGATTACCTCGACGCCACCGTTATCGCGTGGACTGTCGCCGTTATCTTCGCCTTTGTCACCAATAAGCTCATCGTGTTTGAGTCAAAGAGCTGGAAGCCCGCCGTTGCGGGCAAAGAATTCGTCGGCTTCATCGGCGCAAGACTCTTTTCGCTGCTGGTCGAGCTTGTGTTCATGTTTGTGATGGTCACGCTCCTCAAGTGGAACGACTTCGTCGCGAAGCTCATAGTGCAGGTCATCGTCGTCATTCTCAACTACGTTTTCAGTAAGCTCTTAATTTTCAAGAATAAATAATTCCCGGAGGAAAAGAAATGTTTATTACCAACGATATAAAATATGTCGGCGTGAACGATCACGAAATAGACCTCTTTGAGGGCCAGTTCACCGTGCCGAACGGTATGGCGTACAATTCATATGTCATCACCGATGAAAAAACGGCGGTCATGGATACCGTCGACGCGCGATTCACCGCAGAATGGCTCGGTAATATCGAATCCGTGCTCGGCGGCAGGAAGCCCGATTACCTTGTAGTGCAGCATATGGAACCCGATCACTCGGCGAATATCGTCAATTTCCTGACCGTTTACCCCGAGGCGACGGTCATTGCGAATTCAAAGACTCTCACGATGATGAAGAATTTCTTTGATTACGATTTTGACGGAAAGGTGCAGCTCGTCGAGGATGGCTCAGGCATTTCGCTCGGCAGGCACGAATTGACCTTTGTTTTCGCCCCGATGGTGCATTGGCCCGAGGTCATGTTCACCTATGATAAGGCGGATAAGGTGCTCTTCACCGCCGACGGCTTCGGCAAATTCGGCGCCCTCGATGTTGACGAGGAGTGGGACTGCGAAGCCCGTCGCTACTATTTCGGCATCGTCGGCAAATACGGCGCTCAGGTGCAGAGCGTGCTCAAAAAAGCCGCAGCGCTCGATATAAATATCATCTGCCCGCTCCACGGCCCCGTGCTCAGCGAGGATCTCGGGCATTACATAGAGAAATACGATATCTGGTCGTCATATAAGCCCGAATCCGAGGGCGTGATGATAGCCTATACCTCGGTTTACGGTCATACAAAGAAGGCCGCCGAGCGGCTCGCCGATATGCTCAGGGCAAAGGGCAGCCCCAAGGTGGTAGTCACAGACCTTGCAAGGGAGGATATCGCCGAGGCGATAGAGGACGCCTTCCGTTACGGCAAGCTCGTGCTTGCGACCACGACTTATAACTCGGATATTTTCCCGTTTATGAAGCACTTCATCGACGGCCTGACCGAGAGAGGATACCGCAACAGGACGATAGGCCTTATCGAGAACGGCTCGTGGGCGCCCGTCGCCGCCAAGGTGATGCGTGATAAATTTGCGTCGAGCAAAAATATCACCATTCTTGAAACAACGGTTAGGATCAAATCCGCCCTCAACGCCGAGAGTAAAGCGCAGCTCGCTCAGCTCGCGGACGAGCTCATCGCCGACTGATAACAGCATAGAAATAAGCCGCCGGTTCGACCGACGGCTTTTTTGCATGTTCTGAATTTTTACACCTCATCCGTCGCTGCGGCGACACCTTCTCCTCGAGGAGAAGGCGGGGGGAACGCACCGCAGGTGATAAGGCGGTTAAATATGTCTTGACACACGCTCTCAAAACTTGTGTTTATGTCGTCGTTTGAATAGCGCAAAACTGTTAAACCGAGCGAGGATAAGAATTCATCTCTCTCGGCGTCGCTTTGCTTGCCCTTGTCAAGAAAATGCTGGGTTCCGTCGATCTCAATTACGATTTTGGCACTCGCGCAGTAAAAATCGACGATATATCTGCCGATAACCTTTTGACGATGAAAGGTTATCGGCAATTCTTTTAAGAATTCATACCAAAGCCGCCGCTCCTGCTGCGTCATCTGCCTTCTCAAGGCTTGTGAAATGCCGGTCAGCTTCTTGTTATATTTATCGTTCATATATAACACCGTATCTTTAGTTCGGTCGGCTTCTCCTTGAGGAGAAGCTGTCACGGAGTGGCTGATGAGGTGGCCACAAAGCGGATATCTGTGCCAAACGAGCAAAGTTGAATCGTTTTATAACACTGCGTCTTTAAGTCGGTCGGCTTCTCCTTGAGGAGAAGCTGTCACGGAGTGACTGATGAGGTGGCCACAAGGTGGAAAAAGATATTGCAAGGAGGACAAGCAGATCACCTTTTCAAAATATCCTTCAGGTACTTACCTGTATACGATCTCTCGCATTCGGCGACCTCCTCCGGGGTGCCGGTCACGACTATCTCGCCGCCGCCGTTGCCGCCCTCGGGACCGAGGTCGATTATATGGTCCGCTGTCTTGATAACGTCGAGGTTGTGCTCTATCACTATCACCGTGTTGCCGTTGTCAACGAATTTTTGCAGCACATCTATTAGGCGGTGAACGTCCGCCGTGTGCAGACCCGTTGTCGGTTCGTCGAGGATATACGCGGTCTTGCCCGTCGAATGCCTTGACAGCTCCGTTGCCAGCTTCACTCGCTGGGCTTCGCCGCCCGAGAGGGTGGTCGCCGACTGACCGAGCTTAACATAGCCGAGCCCGACGTCATAGAGAGTTTTGATCTTGCGGTAGATCTTCGGGATATTCTCAAAGAAATTCATCGCTTCCTCGACGGTCATTTCAAGGATATCGTGGATATTCTTGTCCTTATATCTGACCTCAAGGGTCTCCCTGTTGTATCTCTCGCCCTTGCAGACCTCGCAAGGGACATATATATCGGCGAGGAAGTGCATCTCGATCTTCACAATGCCGTCGCCCTGGCAGGCTTCGCAGCGCCCGCCCTTGACGTTGAAGGAGAAACGGTTCGCCTTGTAGCCTCGCTTTTTCGCGTCGGTCGTCGAGGCGAAAAGATCGCGGATATCGTTGAATACTCCCGTGTAGGTGGCGGGGTTTGAGCGGGGAGTCCTGCCGATGGGGGATTGGTCGATTGTTATCACCTTGTCGAGGTTCTCAAGTCCCGTTATCGAGTCGAAGCTGCCGCTTATCTTGTGCGCTCCGTTCAGCTCGTTTGCGAGGTGCTTATTGAGGATCTCGTTGACGAGCGAGGACTTTCCGCTGCCCGATACGCCCGTCACGCAGATGAATTTGCCGAGCGGGAATTCAACGTCGATATTCTTCAGATTATTTTCCTTTGCGCCGTGGACGGTCAGCACCTTGCCGTTGCCCGCCCTGCGCTTCTCGGGCACGGGTATGAATCGCCTGCCGCTCAGGTATTGACCCGTTATAGAGCGCTCGCAGTTGATTATGTCGTCGACCGTGCCGGCCGCGACTATTTCGCCGCCGTGGATGCCCGCACCGGGACCGACATCGACAATATAATCCGCGGCTCTCATCGTATCCTCGTCATGCTCAACGACTATCAGGGTGTTGCCTATATCGCGCAGATGGCGCAGGGTCGAGAGCAGCTTTTCGTTGTCGCGCTGATGCAGGCCGATGCTCGGCTCGTCAAGGATATAGAGCACGCCCATGAGCGACGAGCCTATCTGTGTCGCGAGCCTTATACGCTGGGCTTCGCCGCCCGAGAGGGTGGCAGAGGCTCTTGCAAGGTCAAGGTAATCGAGGCCCACGCTCGACAGGAACGAAAGGCGGCTCTTTATCTCCTTGATTATCATCTCGGCTATCATGCTCTCGCGCTCGGTCAGCACAAGGGAGTCAAGAAATTTCAGCTCCTCGGCTATTGATTTCTCGGTGAATTCCGCTATATTTATGCCGCCGACGGTCACGGCGAGCGACTCTTTTTTGAGTCTTGCGCCGCCGCATTCTGGGCATTTCGTTATCGACATTATCGACTCTATCTCCGAGCGGGAGTATTCGCTGGTCGTCTCTCTGTATCGGCGCTCGACATTGTTGATAACGCCTTCAAAATCGGTCATATAAGTGCCGCTGCCGTATTCGTTGCGGCGCTCGAGCTTTATCTTTTTGCCCTTTGTGCCGTAAAAAAGCACATCCTTTGCCTGCTTTGAGAGCTTGTTGAACGGCGTTTCAAGCGAGAAGCCGTAAGCTGCGGCCAAGCCCTCATAATACATCTGAGCTATCGTGCCGCCGTCGGAGACCGACCAGCCGCTCGCCTTTATTGCGCCCTGACGGATAGAGAGGTTGCCGTCAGGCACGAGTAGATCGGGGTCGACCTTCATAAATGTGGCAAGGCCGAGGCACTTGGGGCACGCGCCGAACGGATTGTTGAACGAGAACGAGCGCGGCTCAAGCTCCTCGATGTTGACTCCGTGCTCGGGGCAGGCGTAATTGAGCGAATAGAGCTTCTCTTCGCCGCCGATGACGTCCACCAGCAGCAGCCCGTCCGTCAGACCGACCGCCGTCTCAATGGAATCCGCAAGGCGTGAGCGTATGCCGTCCTTTATCACAAGGCGGTCGACTATCACTTCTATATTGTGCTTAATATTCTTTTCGAGCTTAATTTCTTCGGAAAGGTCGTAGGTTATCGAGTCGATACGAACACGGGCAAAGCCGCTCTTGCGGACGCTCTCAAGCTCCTTGACAAATTCGCCCTTTTTGCCTCTCGCAATGGGCGCCATTAGCTGTATTCTCGTGCCCTCGTCGAGCGAAAGCACGTCGGCGGTTATATCGTCCACCGTCTGGCGGGATATCTCACGGCCGCAGACGGGGCAGTGGGGGATGCCTATGCGGGCATAGAGCAGGCGCAGATAATCATATATCTCCGTGACCGTGCCGACGGTCGAGCGGGGGTTCTTTGAAGTGGTTTTTTGGTCGATCGATATGGCGGGGGAGAGCCCCTCGATAAGCTCCACGTTGGGCTTCTCCATCTGCCCGAGAAATTGGCGGGCATAGGAGGAGAGGGATTCAACATATCTGCGCTGACCCTCGGCGTATATCGTGTCAAAGGCGAGCGAGGATTTGCCCGAGCCCGAGAGACCCGTGAATACCACGAGGCTGTCCCTCGGTATGGTGACATCCACATTTTTAAGGTTGTGTTCCTTTGCGCCCTTGACCGTAAGAAATTTTGAAGCCATTGTTATTTACCTCGTTTGAGTTTTTCTATCTTGTCACGCAGGTATGCGGCGTGCTCGAATTCGAGTATCTTTGCCGCAGCCTTCATCTCGGCGGTCAGACGTATTATCATCGCCTCGCGCTCCTTCTTGCTCAGCTTTGAGAGCGATTTGTCGTCGCCGCTCTTGGAGGATATCTCTATCACGTCGCGGACATCCTTAACTATCGTTTTTGGCACGATGCCGTGCTCCTCGTTATACCGCATCTGCTTCTCGCGGCGGCGGTTGGTCTCGGTTATCGCTCTCTCCATTGACGGAGTGACGCTGTCGGCGTACATGATGACCTTGCCCTCGGCGTTCCTCGCCGCACGGCCTATGGTCTGTATCAGCGACGTTTCGGAGCGCAGGAAGCCCTCTTTATCCGCGTCGAGGATGGCAACGAGCGAGACTTCGGGGATATCAAGTCCCTCACGCAGCAGGTTAATGCCTACCAGCACATCGAATTCGCCGAGCCTCAGCCCGCGGATTATCTCCATACGCTCTATCGTATCCACATCGTGGTGCATATAACGCACCTTGATGTCGAGATTCTCAAGGTAGGCGGTCAGATCCTCCGCCATATGCTTTGTGAGCGTTGTGACAAGCACCCTTTCGCCCTTGGCGGCGCGTTCGTTTATCTCGGATACAAGGTCGTCTATCTGACCCTCCACGGGGCGCACGGATATCTCGGGGTCGAGCAGACCCGTCGGTCTGATGACCTGCTCCGCAATGCGTGAGCTCTTTTCACGCTCGAATTCGCCGGGTGTGGCGCTGACAAATATCTTCTGCCCCGTGCGCTCATAGAATTCGTCAAAGGTCAGCGGGCGGTTGTCGTATGCGGAGGGCAGGCGGAAGCCGAAGTTGATAAGGCTCTCCTTGCGCGCCCTGTCGCCGCCGTACATAGCCCTGACCTGCGACAGAGTGACGTGCGATTCATCCACAAACAGCAGGAAATCGTCGGGAAAGTAGTCGAGGAGCGTGAACGGCGCGGAACCGGGAGCCCTGCCGCTCATAACGCGCGAATAATTCTCAATGCCCTTGCAAAAACCCGTTTCACGCAGCATCTCTATATCGTATTCGGTGCGCTGCTTTATGCGCTGAGCCTCGAGCAGCTTGCCCTCGCTCTCGAATTCCTTGACTCTCTCAAGCATCTCGGCGTAGATGAGGGATATGGATTTCTCCATTTTGTCGGGCGAAATGACATAGTGGGAGGCGGGGTATATCGCGGCGTGCGAAAGCACGCTCTTCACCTGACCGGTGAGGGCGTTTATCTCGCTGATGCGGTCTATCTCATCGCCGAAGAATTCGACCCTCAGGGCATTTTCGTTTGAATAAACGGGGAATATCTCCACTACGTCGCCGCGGACTCTGAATTTGTTTCGGCTGAAATCAATGTCGTTGCGTTCATATTGGATCGACACGAGCTTGTCAATCAGCTCGTCGCGGCTCTTTTCCATGCCCGTCCGCAACGAAATGACCATGCTGCGGTAATCTATCGGGTCGCCGAGGGTGTATATGCAGGATACGCTCGCCACGATTATAACGTCCCGCCGCTCCGAGAGGGCGGAGGTCGCCGAATGGCGCAGCTTATCTATCTCGTCGTTCACCGCCGAATCCTTTTCGATATAGGTGTCTGTCGTCGGGATATACGCCTCGGGCTGATAATAATCATAGTATGATACGAAATATTCGACCGCATTCTCAGGGAAGAATTCTCTGAATTCCGAGCAGAGCTGAGCGGCGAGAGTTTTATTGTGAGCCAAAACGAGGGTAGGGAGGTTGAGGTTCGCTATAACATTCGCCATGGTGAAGGTCTTGCCAGAGCCGGTGACGCCGAGCAGGGTCTGCTCCGAGAAGCCCTTGTTTATTCCGTCCGTGAGCGCCTCTATTGCCTGAGGCTGATCGCCCGTGGGTTTATATTTTGAAACCAGCTTGAATTTGTCCATTCTCCGACCTCGCTTTGATCAGTTTGACGAGCTGTTTGCCGCCGCCATGCAGGCATCGATGACCAGCACAACGCAGAGAGCGTTCAATTCGTCTGCGTCGTTTGCAATGCTTATCTCATATGCGTCGCCGAGGGTGAACCACTGCTTCGACACAGAGGCGATGACGTCGGCTCCGTTCATAACGGTGTATTCATGCGCCCAGAAGTCACCCTCAACTCTCCAGCCGAGGCCGTTTACGGCGTATTCATGCCGCAGAAATGTGAATTGCTTCACAACCTCGGCAATATTACGGCCGTTGACGGTGATATAGTACTTCGGCAGGAATGTTAGGAGCTTCTGCTGAATGAAGGCTATCTCGCCCCCGAGCAGGTCATAGATATGCAGCTTCTTGCCGAGCGAAAACACCTCGCCACTGACATGGTAGCGGTCGCTGCCGTCGGGGTTATACACGGTGAATTTATCTCCCCACGAGAAAATATGTTGTTTGAGATAAAGCTTCATACAAAAACCTCACTCTGTTGAACAAATGTTCTGATTTTGAATTGATTATATCACAAGGTTTTAAAAAATGCAAGATGTATATTGAGGGATTTTAAAAAGAATACCGACAAGGGCGGACTCAGATAAAGATAAGCCGCCCTGTAAAAAGTCTTTTGCCCTGTGACTTCGTTAAAAATGCTCGCAATATATCTCCATTATTCCTGCGCTTTTTGCCTTGCCACAGAACAAAATCCAATTTTACAGGGTGCATAGCAGTTTTAAGTGAGATATTTTTCGTTCAGACAAAATAACAAAATCTCGGCAATACTTTGTGTATTACCGAGATTTTTTATGAAGTATGGGTGGAAAATAGCCTCTCAAAACCGACTTATCCTTATCTGAGTCCGCCCAAAGGCGTTAGCCTCCGTCGGCGTTCTGTTATAATCTGCTGCGCTGTATCTTGCCGCTCGTGGTCTTGGGCAGAGAGTCACGGAATACGACTATCCTCGGGTATTTATATGGGGCTGTGCGGGATTTGACATAATTCTGAATTTCTTTTTTTAGCTCGTCGCTCGGCTCGGTGCCCTTGGTGAGCACTATGCTCGCCTTGACGACCTGACCTCTGACCTCGTCGGGGGCTGCCGAAACGCCGCATTCAAGCACATAGGGCAGCTCCATTATGACGCTCTCTATCTCAAACGGGCCTATGCGGTAGCCGGAGGATTTGATAACGTCGTCCACGCGGCCGACATACCAATAGAATCCGTCCTCGTCGCGCCACGCAACGTCGCCGGTGTGATAGTAGCCGTCGTGCCAGACCTCGGCGGTCTTGGCTTCATCGTGATAATAGCCCTTGAAGAGGCCGAAGGGTGCGCCGTCGGCTGTCCGAATGCAGATCTCTCCGCTCTCGCCCGCGGCGGCGCTCTTGCCGTCGGGGGTGAGGATGTCAACGTCGTATATCGGCGCGGGTTTGCCCATCGAGCCTATGCGGCTCTCTGCGCCCGTGAGGTTGCCAATGACCATCGTTGTCTCCGTCTGACCGAAGCCCTCGAGGATGCTCAGACCCGTTGCCTTCTTGAATTGGCGATAGACCTCGGGGTTCAGCGCCTCGCCCGCCGTGGTCATGCGGCGCACGCTTGACAGGTCGTATTTGGAGATATCCTCCTTGACCATCATGCGGAGCATCGTCGGGGGAGCGCAGAAGGTGGTTATGTGATACTTTGCAAACATCGGCAGGATATCCGCCGCGTTGAAACGGTCGAAGTCGTAGACGAACAGCGGAGCTTCGCATATCCACTGACCGTAGAATTTGCCCCACATCGCCTTTGCCCAGCCGGTGTCGGATATCGTCAGATGAAGCCCGTCGGGGTCGACGTTGTGCCAGTATTTCGCCGTGTGAAAATGTCCGAGGGCGTATCTGTAGCTGTGGGCGGCTATCTTCGGGTAGCCGGTGGTGCCGGAGGTGAAGAACATCAGCATAGTGTCGTCGCCGCAGGCGGCGTCGGCGGGCCTGTCGAAATGCGAGCTGAAGAGCGCCGATTCCTCGTCGAAGCTGCGCCAGCCCTCGCGCTCGCCGTCAACGATTATCATGTTTATGACCTGCGGGCATTTTGCGGCGGCAAGCTCCGCCTGATGCGCCGTGTCGCCCTTTGAGGTGCAGAGTATCGTGTTGATGCCCGCGGCGTTGAAGCGGTATTCAAAATCGTGCTCAAGGAGCTGATTCATAGCAAGCACCGCCACTGCGCCGAGCTTGTGCAGGCCGAGCATAGCATACCAGAATTGATAGTGCCGCCCAAGCACGAGCATGACTCTGTCGCCCTTTTTGATGCCGAGGGACTTGAAGTAATTCGCCGCCTGAGACGATCTCTTTTTGATATCCTTGAAGCTGAAACGGAGCTCCTGCTTATCGGCGGATATGTGGAGCAGGGCGAGCTTGTCGGGCGCTTTATCGGCAATGGCGTCGACGATATCGTAGGCGAAGTTGAATTTGTCGGTGTTTTTGAATTTTATCTCGGTCGGCGTGCCGTTATCGTCCTCGGTTACGTCGATGAATTTAGTATAGACCCTGTCCTCGCTGTCTCTGTGAGCGGGCTGCGCCGAGAGCCTCTGCGACTTTTGAAGCTCGGGTATAGGCTCGCCCGTGGGGTTCAGGACTATGGCGTAAAACAGGCAGTCGCTGCCGTCGACGGCTATCATTCCGTGGGGAGTGCCGCTGTCGTAATAAATGCTGTCGCCGGGGCCGAGCACCGCCTTGTGTTCGCCGACCTGCACCATCAGCTTGCCCTTGATTATCAGGTCGCATTCCTGACCTGCGTGGGTGGTGAGCTCGATATCACGGTGCTGCGCCTCCTCGCTGTAAACGCTGCAAACGAACAGCGGCTCGGCTATCCTGTTTTTGAAGGAAGCCGCGAGGTTATAATAGGTCATGCCGTGAGCCTGCTCTATCTTCTGCCCCTCTCCGCTGCGGGTGAGGACATAGGATTCCAGCTTCGGGCTGTGACCCTCGATAATGTCGGTAACGTCAACGCCGAAGGCGAGGGCGCAGCGGTAAATGAATGCAAACGTCAGGTCGCTGCGGCCCGATTCGCAGGCTATGTATTCCTCCTCGGAGACGTCGGTCTTCTCCGCCATCTGTGCGGCCGTGAGCGCCTCGATCTCGCGCAGCTCCTTGATGCGAGCCGCCATTTCTTTGATCTTGTAATCAAGTCCCGTGATTTTCTGCATTATAATTGCCCCTTTCTTTTCGGGGCAAACAAAAAAGCCCGCCCCAAAGCTGATATGCTTTGAGACGAGCCATAAAATCGACCCGCGGTACCACTCAAATTGCGATATATAAATATCGCCCCTCTTCGGAGTCAAACAACCCCTATGCAACTTACGCGGCAATCACGGGGAGGTTCTACTTGCCATATGCTTTCTTCCTCCCGGCTCAGAAGCTACAAACTTTAAGTTATGTTTCAGCGGCTCGCACCAAACGCCGCCTCTCTGAGAAACCGTCGCTCAAGTCCTCTTCGTCAACGCCTTTATTGTTAATTGAATTTTCTCCATTTTATCACCGCCGCCCGCTGTTTGTCAATCCCTCGGCGCAAAAAAATCCAAAGTCTGCGATTTGCATATTCGGGTAGGGAAAAAAGCAATGTTTGTTGACATTTTCACCAAACGGTGGTATGATATATACGGTAAAATCAGTCCAAGTGCTTATTATGTCAATTGAACATTATATTTTCTGAACGGAGTGTTTGACTTGAAAGGTATTATTCTTGCCGGCGGTTCGGGGACGAGGCTTTATCCTCTTACCATGGTAACGAGTAAGCAGCTTTTGCCGGTTTATGATAAACCGATGATATATTACCCGCTCTCGACCCTCATGCTTGCCGGCATAAGGGAGATACTTATTATATCCACCCCCGCCGATACGCCCAAATTCGAGGAGCTGCTCGGCAACGGCAGGCAGTTCGGCCTGAATCTCTCATATGCCGTGCAGGAGCACCCCGACGGGCTTGCTCAGGCTTTCATAATCGGCGAGAAATTCATCGGCAGCGACGATGTGGCAATGGTGCTCGGCGACAATATCTTCTACGGCAACGGGCTCGGGCATATGCTCCGCCAGGCGTCAAAGAATAAGGGCAGAGCCACCATTTTCGGCTACTATGTCGATAATCCCCAGAGCTTCGGCGTGGTCGAATTCAACGAGCACGGCGTGCCCGTCTCTATCGAGGAGAAGCCCGAGGTGCCGAAGTCAAACTATGCCGTAACGGGTCTTTATTTCTATGATAACAGGGTCGTCGAATATGCAAAGGCACTCAAGCCCTCAAAGCGCGGCGAGCTTGAGATAACTGATATCAATCAGATCTATCTGCAAAACGGCGATCTCGATATCCGCCTTATGGGCAGGGGCTTTGCGTGGCTCGATACCGGCACGGTCGAGAATCTGATGAACGCAGCAAACTTCATCCGCACCGTCGAGAAGTTACAGGCCATTAAGATCTCCGCCCCCGAGGAGATAGCCTATAATATGCGCTGGATAAGCCGTGAGGCGCTGCTGCGCTCGGCCGAGAAATACGGCAAGTCCTCCTACGGCCAGCATCTGAGAGCCGTTGCCGAGGGCAAGATTCTTTATTCGTCGGACAGACCCGGCGAGAGACCCTGCTGGGGATTGGAGGATAACGAAACAAATGCACCTTATCGAAACGAAAATTGACGGCGTTTTTGAAGTTGTACCGAAGGTGTTCGGTGATAACAGGGGCTGGTTTTATGAGACATATTCCAAAAAGGTTTTTGAGCAGCTTGGTATAACCGCCGATTTTGTGCAGGATAACCGCTCCTTTTCCGCAAAGAAGGGCACACTGCGCGGGCTGCACTGCCAGACCGACCCGATGTCCCAGGCGAAGCTCGTGAGCTGCCTGAGAGGTGAGATACTCGATGTTGCGGTCGATATCCGCGAGGGCTCGCCCACATATATGAAGTGGGTCGCCGTTAAGCTCAGCAGCGAGAATAAGCATATGCTTTATATCCCAAAGGGCTGCCTGCACGGCTTTGTCACCCTCACCGACGACGTGGAGATAACGTATAAGGTCGATGAATTCTATTCGCCCGAGAATGACCGCAGCGTCTGCTACTGCGACCCTGCGATAGGCGTCGATTGGGGCGTCGAGGCTCCGACCCTCTCCGAAAAGGATAAAAGCGCGCCGCTGCTCAGCGACAGCGACGTCAGATTTATTTACTAAAATTTTACATTATTAATTTGCATAACGAAACCGTTTCGGCTCATACTATCATCGAAAAGCGAGTAAGGAGTTGAAACGAATGCTTGATAAGATCTCACTGGCTCTTGTGATAATCGGCGCGCTCAACTGGGGCAGCATCGGTCTGTTTCAGTTTGACATCGTCGCATGGATCTTCGGCGGGCAGGGGGCGATCCTCAGCAGGATCGTGTATACGCTCGTTGCCCTTGCGGGCATATGGTGTATCTCGCTGCTTTTCAGGGATACCGACAGCGTTGCGGCGACGGATTCCGACGATATTCAGTGAAAATAATAAGCGGTCAAAGGCTTCTGCACAGTCTGCGGAAGCCTTTAACATTTTTAAAAGCAAAAGCGGCGCACCCTTAAGACACGCCGCTTGGTTTGTTCGGTTATCAGTGATATTTCGGCAGGTATGAGCCGTGAGCCTCGATGAGGTCGTCGCAAAGGCGGATTATCTCGTCTATCGACAGCTCCGAGGAGGTGTGCGGGTCGAGCATAGCCGCCTGATAGATAGTCTCTTTCTTCTGCGTGACGGCTGCCTCTATCGTCAGGAGCTGAACGCCTATCATTGCCGAATTCATTGCGGCAAGCTGGAGCGGCAGCGGCTTCTGGGCGCAGGGCTGAATGCCGTTTTTATTCACAAGGCACGCCACCTCGACGCAGGCCTCGGCGGGCAGGTTGGGGATAAGCCCGTTGTTGATGACGTTGCCGCCTATCTTATACGGGATATCGGTGACTATGGCTTCCATTATGTAGGAGGCGTATTCCGTCGTCCTCGTGTGGGTGACGTCGTCGTGCAAATATTTTTCTCTGTCTTTTTTCCAATTCTCTATCTGATTTATGCAGCGGCGGGGGTATTCGTCAAGAGGAATGTTGTATCTCTCGATAAGCTCGGGGTACTTCGCCTTGATAAAGAAGTTGTTGTATTCCGCATTGTGCTCGCTGGATTCGGTGCAGTAGTAGCCGAGACGTCTGATGTATTCGTATCTTACAAGGTCGTGATGGTCGGTCTTGCCGCTCTCGAGTATGGCTATCGCACGCTCCCTTATCTCAGGGTAGAGATCGTTGCCGTCGGCGTCCTCAAGCTCGAGCAGCCAGCCCATATGGTTTATGCCCGCGATGCTCTCGCGCAGCGGCTCTTTATACTCGATGCCGAGATCCTTGAGCAGATTTCTCGAGCAGCCCTGCACCGAGTGGCACAGACCGACGGATTTTATCGGCGTGTAGCGGCCGAGATAGCCTGCAAGCTGCGCCATGGGGTTGGTGTAGTTGAGGAAATATGCGTTGGGGCAGACTTCGGCCATATCGTCGGTGAAATCCTTGAGCACGGGTATCGTGCGAAGCGCGCGGAATATACCGCCTATGCCGTTTGAGTCGGCTATCGTTTGGCGCAGGCCGTATTTTTTCGGCACCTCAAAGTCGATTATCGTGCAGGGGTCATAGAGGCCGACCTGAATGGCGTTTACGACGAAATCCGCGCCTCTGAGGGCGTCCTTGCGGTTCTCAACGCCGAGGTATTTCTCGACCTTCGCTCTGCTCTCGTTAATGTTGCGGTTGAGCGCCGTCACCATTATATAGGATTCCTCAAGGCGCACGCCGTCGATGTCATACAGGGCGATCTCGCACTCCCTCAGAGCGGGGGTGCTCATTATATCGCCGAGCACGTTCTTTGCGAATACGGTGCTGCCCGCACCCATAAATGTTACTTTCATTTTCAATTCTCCTTTCGGGGATTATGAGATTATTCTATCAGACTTTTTGAGCCGTGGCAAGGGCTTTTATATATTTTATACAAAAGAGTGGCAATTTTGCGGCGAGTATGCTAAAATACTGTCATACTTCAATTGTGAATTCTGAGAGGCTGAGATGAAAAAGACGGTAATCGGAATATTGGCTCACGTCGACGCGGGCAAGACCACCCTTGCCGAGGCGATGCTCTATAAAACTGGCAAGCTGCGCCGCCCCGGCAGGGTCGATAACGGCGACACCATGCTCGACAGCCACCTGCTCGAGCGTTCAAGGGGGATAACCATATTCGCCGGTCAGGCGGTAATGAAGCTGGGGGAGTACGAAGCAACGTTGCTCGACACACCCGGCCACGTTGACTTCTCCGCCGAGACGGAGAGGATATTGCAGGTGCTCGATATCGCCGTGCTCGTCATCAGCGGCACGGACGGCGTGCAGTCCCACACGAGGACTCTCTGGAATCTGCTCAGGATATACAATATACCCACCGTGATATTCGTCACCAAGACCGACCTTGCCCGCATAGGCAAGGCGGAGCTTATGAGCGAGCTTTGCTCGGAATTATCAGACTGCTGCGTTGATTTCTCAGCGAGTGCTCACGAGCGTGACGAGGCTGCCGCAATGTGCTCCGAGGCGGCGATGGAGAGCTACCTTGAGAGCGGCTGTGTTGACGATGCGTGCCTGCGCTCGATGGTCGGCGGGCGGCAGATATTCCCTTGCTTTTTTGGCTCGGGGCTGAAGCTCGAGGGGATAGACGAATTTCTTGCGGGGCTTGAGAAGCTGATACCTCAACGCTCTTACGGCGGCGAATTCGGCGCAAGAGTGTTCAAGATAACCCACGACAAGGGCGGTGCAAAGGTCACGCACCTCAAGGTGACGGGCGGCGCTCTGCGGGTCAGGGATACCGTTTCATACGGCGACAAAAGCGAAAAGATAAGCGCAATACGCATATATAACGGCGCCAAATTTGAGAATGTCGAGCTTACGGAGGCGGGTGGAGTCTGCGCCGTAACGGGTCTCAGCGAAGCACGCGACGGTCAGGGCCTCGGCGCTGAGGAGAGCGGAGCCGAGCCAATACTTGAGCCTGTGATGAATTACCGCGTCGTGCTGCCCGAGGGCGTGGACGCCAAGACTTTCCTGCCGAAGCTGCGCCTGCTCGAGGAGGAGGATCCGATGCTGCGGGTCACATGGGATTCGCATTTACAGGAGATAAATGTGCGCCTCATGGGCGAAGTTCAGGTCGAGATATTAAAGAGCCTTATTGCCGACCGCTTTGATATCGCCGTGAAGATAGACAACGGCAGGGTGCTTTACAAAGAGACGATAGCCGACAGCGTTGAGGGCGTGGGGCATTATGAGCCGCTGCGCCACTATGCCGAGGTGCATCTGCTGCTTTCGCCGCTCCCGAGGGGCAGCGGGCTTCAGTTCTCTACCCGATGCAGCGAGGATTCGCTTGACCGCAATTGGCAGCGCTTGATACTGATGCATCTTGCCGAGAAGCAGCATCTCGGCGTGCTCACCGGCTCGCCTATAACGGATATGAAGATAGTCCTCGCCGCGGGCAGGGCGCATATCAAGCATACCGAGGGCGGCGACTTCCGCCAAGCTACCTACAGAGCGGTGCGGCAGGGGCTGATGAATGCAAAGAGCGTGCTGCTTGAGCCTTACTACAGCTTTTATCTTGAAGTGCCCTCCGAGCAGATAGGCAGGGCGATAAGCGATATAAAGCTGCGCTTCGGCACGTTTTCCGCGCCTGAGCTTCACGGCGAGTTCTCTGCCGTCAGCGGCACTGCGCCCGTCACAACGATGAATAATTACGCCGCCGAGGTGGCCGCTTATACGGGCGGCAGGGGACGGCTGCGTCTGACGGTCAGCGGTTACGATGTCTGCCACAATACCGAGCAGGTCGTTGCGGAATTCGGCTACGACCCCGAGGGCGACCTTGAGAACACCCCCGATTCCGTATTCTGCGCCCACGGCGGAGGCTTCGGGGTCAAATGGGATAAGGTGCCCGAATATATGCACCTTGAAAGTTGCATTAAGAAGGATAAAATTCCCTATGAAGCGGCGCCGAATACGCGTAATTTCCACATTGACGATAAAGAGCTTGAGGCTATAATGGAGCGTGAATTCGGCCCGGCAAAGCTGACCCAGACCCTATACCGTCCGAAGCCGACCTATAAGGAGGAGCACGGCGGCGCTCCCGAGAATGCTGAACGCAAAAAATACGTCATCGTCGACGGCTACAACTGCGTTTTTGCATGGAAGGAGCTTAAATTCCTCGCCGAGACCGATATATCCGCCGCCCGTGACAGGCTTGCGGATATCCTTTGCAATTACGCCGCCTTCACAGGCAGCGAGGTCGTGCTCGTCTTTGACGCATATATGGTGGCGGGCGGCAGCGGCGAGAATTTCAATTATCACAATATACACATCGTCTATACCGAGGAGAGGGAGACGGGCGACGTATATATCGAGCGGCTCGTGTCCGAGATAGGCAAGAATGAGAATGTACGAGTAGTTACCTCCGACGGTATGATACAGCTCTCTGCCGTTCGGTTCGGGGTGCTGAGGGTCAGCGCTCGCGAATTTGAGCGTGAGATAGAGGCGGTGAACGAAAAAATATCCGAGAAACTTAATAATTCGCATTGATTGCTGCGCTCTCGCTTCGGCGGGGGCGCTTTTATGCGTTTAACACTTTAAAGCGAATTTGCATATTGATTTTTGAGTAAGGATATTGTAAAATAAAAAGAAATAAAGAAGGAGTTTATTTTTATAGGCAGGGGGTAATGCCGTGAAAAAGCTTATAAGTGTATTACTTTGCGCCGCGTTGATCTTCGGCGCAAGCATTAATCTGTCTTTGAATTCAATGCGCCCTCAGGCGGCGGACAGCGGTGCGGCCGAATTCGCCGAGAATGTCGGCGAGATGCTGCGTGATTTTGACGAGCCGTCCGATATCGGCGCGGCCGTGCGCTCGCAAGGCTTAGATCCCGCAAAAACGAGGCTTATAGTCAAGGCGGGCGGCGCGCTTGATACCCTCGACGCCGTATCCGTTGCGGAGAACGACGGCCTTTGGGTGCTGCAATTTGCCGACAGGGCGGCGGCTGAGAAGGCCTATACCTTTTATTCTTCAAATAAAAAAGTTAAGTATGTTGAGTATGACTGCTCCGTTTCAGCCGTTGACTATGAGGAGGAGAACGGCGGCGTTGAGAACGGCGGCGCGGAGGCTCCCGCTCAGCCTGCGGGCAAATTTCTCTCGTGGGGCGTTGAATCCGTCGGTCTTGACAGGCTCCGTGATGAGCTGAGCGACAATAAAGTCAGCCTTAAAGAGACGGTGGTCGCCGTTATCGACTCAGGCGTTGATTATACCCATCCTTTTCTTGAGGGCAGAGTGTCGCCCACAAAGATAAATACAAGCTCCGGCGGCAAGAGAAACGACTGCATGGACGATTCGGGTCACGGCACTCAGGTTGCGGGCGTTATAGCCGACAGCACCCCTGATAACATAGTCATACGCCCTTATAAGGTGCTTGACGAATACAATAACGGTACTTTTATATCCGTTGCGGCGGGCATCAAGTGCGCCGTTAAGGACGGCGTTGATATCATCAACCTGAGCCTCGGATTCTATGAGAATTCCAAGGTGCTCAGCGAGGCGATAGCCTACGCGATGGAGAATGATATCCTCGTTGTCGGTGCGGCGGGCAACGACGCGACTTCAGTGCCGTTTTACCCCGCTTCATACAGCGGAGTGCTCAAGATAACGGCGGTCAATAATCAGCATTACGCGGCGAATTTTACCAATTTCGGCGACGACGTTGATTTTGCAGCCCCCGGTGTGCAGATATATACGACCACTCTCGGCGGCAAATATACTACCGTCAGCGGCACTTCGTTTGCGGCACCCTTTGCTTCTGCGGAGGCGGCGCTGATAAGGGCTACGCTGCCGAAGGCCTCCGCCGAGGATGTCTTTGACATAATGAAGAAATACGCTGTTATAGACTCTTTTCAGTCGCAGATCCCCGAAAAATACGGCAACGGTATTATAAACGCACCGCCGTATAACCCCGAGAATATATTTGACGGTAAGACCGAAGAGCCTTATTTCTCGCATACGAGCGAGCTTTATAACGAAGAGATAGAGCTCACCATAAGCTGCGACACCCCGAATTCGGTCATTTATTACACGACCGACGGCTCAATTCCGTCAAAGAGCGGCGTATCATCGGTTCTTTATGACGGCAAGCCCATAAAGATAAGCGAATCGGTAAGTATTTTTGCCGTTGCTTACAGCGAGAGCAGCTACCGCTCCAAGGTTGCCTCATTTTCGGCCATGATTGCCCCGGTGCCTCCCGAAAGCGAGCTTGGCATCGACTCAGACGGCAATATCACCTCATACAGCGGGTCCGCGCGCTCGATAACCCTGCCCGAGACCGTTGACGGCGTCAAGGTCACCGGCATTGCGGCGGGTGCTTTCGAGGGCGGCGACATTATAGCGATTATAACCCCGTCAAGCGTTAAAAGGATAGGGAATGCGGCGTTTAGGAATTGCTCGCGGCTTGCCTGCGTTATCGCAAGCGGTGCGACGGTAATAGGCGACGAGGCTTTTAACGGCTGCGTCGAGATGGGGCGGCTCGTGCTCGGCAAGATGCTCTCCGTCGGCAAATATGCCTTCCGGGGGGTCGCCTCCGAATCATATTACTATGAAGATATCTCTTTCCGCCTTGACCTCTCGGCGCTCACCGAGATACCCGAGGGAGCCTTCATCGACTCGGCTATATCCTCCGTCAGCCTCGGCAATGTCAGCTCGATAGGCAACAAGGCTTTCAGGGATTGCGACGCCCTTGTCAGCGTCGATATAGAGAGGCTCGATTATATGCCCTCAGGTGCTTTTAAGGGCTGCCGCTCGCTGGCAGACGCCTATATCGGCGGGCTTACATATTTGCCGAACGGCAGCTTCAGCTCCTGCGAAAGCCTTGAGCATATCTGTCTTCCGGACGCGGAATTCATAGACTCCAACGCCTTTGAGAATTGCGGACTGCTTGCGAGCGTTGAGCTGCCCGCGGCAAAGACGGTCTATTCCAACGCCTTTGACGGCTGCCTCTCGCTCAGAGAGCTTGAACTGCCTTTGATGACTTCGTTTGAGCCGGAGCTTTACGGTTCCGAGACCAAGTTCCCGCTTTTCCCGAGAAATCTCGAGAGCTTCACCGCTCCGTCGCTCAAAAAGACCGTGCCCGATATGTTTAAGGCATCGCCGAAAATATCGAGGATAATGTTAAACGCCGCCGAGGAGGTAGCACCCTATACCTTCCGCGGCTGCCGCGGCATATATATGCTCGGCATTGCGGGCGTCGAGCAGCTCGGTGAGAACGCGCTCTCCGACTGCGTTATCAGGTTTGCGGACGCTCCGAATCTCGTCTCCGCCAAGAGCCTGCCAAACAACAGCGGCATTTTACTCTCAAATAATTTTGTCGAGGCATATGAGACCGCCGAGGCTCTCACCGTCTACGGCACCGCAGGCACGTTCGTCGAGCGCTATGCAAACTATAAGGGCTATGAATTTGTGCCTATCCCGTTTGTGGCAAACGAGATGCCGAAGTATATAACCGAGGACAGTGAAAGAGTATATGTCTCCGCCGTCGGCTTTGATCTGCAATATCAGTGGTATTGGAATACCGAGAATTCCGCCGAGGGCGGCACCCCCATCGAGGGGGCTACGGGCAGCGCATACACCTTCACCCCGAGCGACACCGCCCCGTATTATTACTGCGTTATCACTCAGAACGACCTCGGCACGATAACAAAGGTCACCACCGAAGTTATAATCAAGGACAGCACCCCCGCCGACTACACCGAATATAATAAAGCCGTGGAGAAGGCCAAGGCCGTCAACCGCTCGCTCTATGCGAATATCTCCGTGCTTGACGAGGCTCTGGCGGTCGATGTGTCGGGCAAATACTCCTGTGAGCAGGCTCAGGTGGACGCTCAGACCGCCGCAATACTCGCGGCAATAGAAGCGCTTGAGATAAAGAAGGCGACGCTTGTGACCCTGAGCGCCTCTCAGACCGATCTCAGGCTGCTGGAGAAGCAAAAGATTGTCGCCACGGTCAAGCCCATCGACGCCATATATGACAAGCTCGTGTGGTCGAGCAGCAACAGCAACGTCGTAATGGTTTCGAGCAGCGGCATAGTCATGTGCGTCGGCGACGGCGAGGCAGTCATAACGGCGACGGTCATGAACGGCGACGGCACGAGTGTGAAGAACACCATAACATTCAACTGCGATCTGACGCCGCTGGAGAAGTTTTTCTCCGCCTTTGTCAGAGCGTATATAGCAATAGCAAAGCTGTTTGAGAAGCCAATACTTTCATTATAACAAAAAATGCCGCACTGCTGCGGCACGGAGGTGTATGTCATGCTGAAGGATCTGGTGCTGAAAAATCGCTCCTACAGGCGGTTTTATCAGGATAAAAAGCTCTCGGTCGAGACTTTGACGGAGCTTATCGACTGCGCGAGGGTAACTCCCTCGACCGTCAATTCACAGGCGCTGAAATTCAAGCCCGTTGCCGACGATAAGACGAATGCACAGGTCTTTGAATGCCTTAACTGGGCGGGGCTGCTCAAGGATTGGCCCGGCCCCGAGGAGGGCGAGCGCCCGAGCGGGTATATTGTCGTTTTGTGCGACCTTGCGCTCGGCAGAAATAAATACTATGACGAGGGCATTGCGGCTCAGACGATAATGCTTGCCGCCGTTGAGCAGGGTCTTGGCGGCTGTATACTCGGCAGTATCAATAAGGAGAAGCTCGCTTCTTACCTCGGAATAGATACCGAGAAGTATTCTATAGACCTTGTACTCGCCCTCGGTACACCGAAGGAGGAGGTCAGGCTCACCGAGGTCGGCGCCGACGGCAGCACGGCCTATTACAGAGACGCAAACGGCGTTCACTATGTGCCAAAGCGCTCGCTTAAAAATATTATTATATAACAATACGGTTTGCGGATTTGCCGTGAGTTTGCGAAGCAGAGGAATTCAATATGATATTAAAGATTAAAAACAAACTCAGAAACGACGAAAACGAAATAAACTACGACAGATTGCTGATGCTTTTTATGGCGGGCTGCATTCTCGGTGTGCTCCTTGAGGGGATATTCTGTATCATAACCAAAGGGCACTGGGAGAGCCACGTTGTTTCGGTCATCGGTGCGTTTAATATCCTCTACGGCACAGGCGCGGTGCTGTTTTATGTCGGCGCGGTCAGGCTCAAGAGCAAGCCCATGCTTTTTAAGGTCGCGGTGATGGCGGTCTCGGCAACGGCGCTGGAGCTGACGGGCGGGCTGCTTCTGAGATACGGCCTCGGCATGAGAGCGTGGAACTACGACGGCAGCTTTATGAATTACAAGGGCATGATATGCCTCGGATTCTCGCTGATATGGGCGTTCGCCGCCTTTGTTTTCTGCAAATTGGAGCCGAGAATAAGCAAAAAACTGGAAAAGATACACGGCAAAAAATGGCACTTTGTCTGCGCCGTTGTAGGCGTATTTATGGCGCTGAATCTCGCTCTCACCATGGCGTCGATAGTCAGGTGGAGCCAAAGGCATTACGGCATACCCGCCGACTCGAAAATCGAGGAATTTATAGACAGAGACGCCCCCGACGACTGGATGAGATCCCGCTTTATGGAGTGGGAATTCCTTGACAATATCATAAACTGACGCAAAAGATAAAGCGAACGCCGCCCTCTTTACTGAGAGCGGCGATTTTTCAGTCTTTTTTGCCTTTCATCGTCAGCGATATGCGTTTTTTGACTGGGTCGACGGCGAGCACCCATACGGTGACCACTTCGCCGACCTTCAGCGCCTCGGACGGATGCTTGATGAATTTGTTCGTTATCTGCGAGATGTGGACAAGGCCGTCCTGATGCACGCCGATATCGACGAATGCGCCGAAATCTGTCACGTTCCTGACCGTGCCCTTCAGCTCCATGCCGGGCACGAGGTCTTTAAGCTCCATAACATCGGTTCTGAGCATCGGCGGGGGCAGCTCGTCTCTCGGGTCTCTTGCGGGGCGGATAAGCTCCTTAACGATATCCTTGAGAGTGGGCACGCCTATGCCGAGCCTTGCGGCGACATCTTCTTCGCCCGCCTCGGCGACCTTATCGCCTATGTCGGCTATCTTGTCACCGCCGATATCGGAGGGCTTGTAGCCGAAGAGGGTGAGCAGCTCTTTTGTCGCTTTATAGCTCTCGGGGTGGACTCCCGTGTTGTCGAGGATATTCTTGCTCTCAGGCACACGCAGGAAGCCCGCGCACTGCTCAAATGCCTTTGCTCCGAGCTTCGGCACCTTTTTGAGCTGCGAACGGTCGCTGAATTCGCCGTTCTCGTCACGGTAATCTATAATGTTCTTCGCGACTGCGGAGTTGATGCCCGACACCCGTGAGAGCAGGGGAGCGGAGGCGGTGTTGAGGTCAACTCCGACCGAGTTGACGGCGTCCTCGATAACTCCGTCAAGCGCCGCGTCAAGCTCCTTGGGCGGCATATCGTGCTGATACTGACCGACGCCTATAGCTTTCGGGTCGATCTTGACAAGCTCCGCAAGGGGATCCTGCAAGCGCCTCGCTATCGAAACGGCGCTCCTGAGCGAAACGTCATACTGCGGGAATTCCTGAGCGGCGAGCTTTGAAGCGGAGTAGACCGAAGCGCCCGCCTCGCTGACGACCATGTAGGATACGTCGGCGCTTATCTCATGCAGCACCTCGGAGGCAAATATCTCCGTCTCCTTTGAGGCCGTGCCGTTGCCTATGGAGATGCAGTTGACAGAGTATTTGGCGATGAGCTTTTTGATGAGAGCCTTTGCCTGCTCCCTCTGAGCCGCAGAGTGGGTGACATAGATAACTCCTGTGTCGAGCACCTTGCCCGTCCTGTCCACCACGGCGACCTTGCAGCCGGTCCTGTAGCCGGGATCAAGGCCTATGACCACCTTGCCCTTGACGGGCGGGGCGAGCAGCAGCTCCTTGGTGTTGAGTGCAAAGACTTTTATCGCATTTGCCGCCGCTTTCTCGGTGAGCATATTCCTGATCTCACGCTCTATCGACGGATATATCAGCCTCTCGTAAGCGTCGGCGCCCGCCTCACGCACCGCCTCGGTGCAGGGCGAGCCGTTGGGGTTCAGGGTGGCGCTCGTGATGACGTTGGCGGCCTTTACGGGGTCGAGCGTAACGCTGACCTTGAGGAATTTCTCCCTTTCGCCTCTGTCTATCGCAAGCACTCTGTGACCCGCTATCTTGCTGACAGGCTCGGAGAATTCATAATACATTGCATATACGCTCTCGGCGTTTTTATCCGCTGCGGTGACTTCTACATTGCCTATGACGGTGAAAAGGTTGCGAAGCCTACGGCGTATATCTGCGTCGTCCGAGATGTTTTCGGCAATGATGTCGAGCGCGCCTTTCAACGCGTCCTCGGCCGTGGCAACGCCTTTCTCCTCGTTTATGTATGCAGCCGCCATTTCGAGCGGAGCGGGGGAGTCGGCGGCCTGAGCGTATATCGCCTCGGCGAGAGGCTCAAGCCCCTTCTCACGGGCAATGGAAGCCCTCGTTTTTCTCTTGGGTCTGAACGGTCTGTAGATATCCTCAATCTCCGTCACGGTGGCTGCGCCGTCGAGGGCGGCGGATATCTCATCCGTCAGCTTCTCCTGAGCGGCAATGAGATTCCTGACCTCTTCACGTCTCTTTTCAAGATTTCTGAGGTATTCCAGCCTCTCGGAAAGCTCCCTTATCACCTGATCGTCGAGCGTGCCGTGGGCTTCCTTCCGGTATCGCGCGATGAAGGGCACGGTGTTGCCTTCGTCGAGCAGCTTCACCGTATTCTCCACCTGCCACCTTTGCAGCTTGAATTGTGTAGTAAGTTGCTGAATTATATCCATTCGTCTGTCCTCTTAATAGAATTTTTTGAGCTGCCTGATATCCTTGCCGATAAAGAGCAGCGAAACATAGCTGCCGATTATCCTCGAGGTTATCCTCTGGGTGTATTTCGCTTCAAGCTCCTCGCCGGTCAGATTTGTGCTGATTATGACGGGCTTGCCGAGATTTATGCGTGTATTAATAATGTTATATATACAGGCAACGGTGAACTGAGTCGAGAATTCCGAGCCGAGATCGTCGATTATCAACAGGTCGCAGTCAAGCAGCTCTTTTTCCCTCTCGCCGCTGCCGCCGCCGAATTTCTCCCTCTCAAGTGATGAGAGCAGGTTTTGAGCCGAGCCATAAATGACCTCGAAGCCCTTCTCGACAACGACGTTTGCAATGGCGAGCGAGAGATGAGTTTTGCCGAGCCCCGTTGCGCCGTGCATAAAGAGACTGTCGGAGCATTTGCCGAAATCGTCGGCGTAGCATCTGCAATATTCAAATATCTCTCTCATGCGGCTCCTCGGGGATATCCCGTATGTGGGGCTGACCTCGGCAGGGTAAAGCGTGAGGTCGAAGTCGGCGAATTCGCAGTTCCTGCTCGGCGATACAGCCTCAAGCTCGCTCTTGGCGACCGCTTTCAGCAGAGCCTTTCTGCATTCGCAGGATTGACCGCCGCAGAAGCCCGTATCCTCGCACTTCTTGCAGACATAGGGCGTTTCAAGGTAGTCGGCGGGGTAGCCCGAAGCCGTGAGCAGCCTGTGGATATCGTCCTGCACCGAGAGATTGAGCTTTGACAGCTCGTCTATGTATTTTGCGGCGTCGCCGCCCATGCCGAGCGCCTTGACCAGGGCAAGCCCGCTTGCGGAGAGCTGCGCCTCAAGCTTTGCGATCTCGGGGAGCTTGGCGATGACCTCGCTGTGGTGAGCACGCTGTATATTCTCAGCCTTCGAGCGTCTCTCCGAGAGGAGCTGCGCCGTCTTTAAGAGCGTAGATTTGCCATAACTCATTGCTTATTCTTCCTTTCGTATTTCAGCGGTGCATGGACTGAGCGTTCGTTGAATTTGTCGAGGTCATATGAAGCCTCGGCTGCGGGGGCAGTGCTTTTTTTGACGCTCTGCGGAGTTTTTGAATTCTTATGCTGCTCGGCGTATGCCGCAACGTCGGCGGGGTTTCTGCACCCGTTTTTGTGCCAATTCATCAGCACCTTATCCATATATGCGAGGCTCAGCTTGCTTATGTTATCCATCATTTCGTCGTAGGCGAGCAGTATCATATCGGGCGTGAAATGCCATTCCTCGCTCCAGCGGCGCAGGTATTCCGACTGCTTTGCCGTCGGGCGGGAGGAGGCTATTCCGGCGTATGCCGCAAACTGCCGCCAGAGGCGGTTCACCGTGCCGAGGGCTTCTATCTGCTCGGCGGCCTTGATTATCGTGTCTATCTCACGGTTGCCCCAGTCGCGGCCTATCGCCTCGATATAGGCGTAATTCACCTTGCCTATTGATACGCAGTAGTCCAGCAGCATGAATATCACCTCGGCGGGCAGGCCGTAGTGGTCATGGAGCAGCAGCAGTGTGCACTGCCCGTCGTAGCCTATGGTCTTGCCGAGCTTTTGCTGCGCTTCGTTAAAGAGATGACCTATCTCGGGCGACTCGTCTACCCTCACCGCTATCTCGGTGCTTGTGGGCTTCGGCGGCGCGACGGCTTCAATGCGGGCAGGCTTTTTTTGCGGCTGCACGGGCGCGGGAGTCGGAACCGGCGCGGGGGAGACCGCTGCGGTCGGCTTCGGTTCTTCACCGTCGGTGAGCAGCACTCCGCAGTTTTGCCAATACTGCAAATAATCTTGTGCGTCGGCGGGGTCCATCTTTAATGCGGCGCACATGGCTGCGATATCCGGCGCGTCGGGCGAATTTCGCAATATCCAGAGCAGCACCTTGAGCTGGTCGCCGTTCGCTATTCTGATATGTTTGTCGACTATATCCGTCGGCACGGCGAATATAGACCTGAACTGCATAGGGTTTACCGAGTAACTCATTATTACACTCCGTTTTAACTTATAATAAAATCAATTATACACAATTCCGACGAAAAATGAAACAGATTTTTCTCAAAAAAATAAGATTTGGCGGCGACGATATATATAATGTAATAATACGCAAGCTGTTGTGTATCGGGGCGGCAGGCGGCACAAGCCGCTCGGCAAAAGCAACAAAGAAAAAGAGACCGCCGAAAAGGCAGTCTCTTAATCATGCGTTTTTAATCAAACGGCTCTTGTAACCTTACCGGAGCGAAGGCAACGGGTGCAAGCGTAAACTCTCTTGGGAGTTCCGTTGATAACTGCCTTAACTCTCTTTACGTTGGGCTTCCAGGTTCTGTTGGAACGTCTGTGAGAATGGGAAACCTTAATGCCGAAGGACACATCTTTACCGCAGAAATCGCATTTTGCCATGTGTCACACCTCCTTGTTACTCATTAACAGATGATATATTAGCAGGTTTTCACGCAAATTGCAAGTATTTTTTTATATTTTTAAAAACTTCTCGCAAAAATAAAAAAATTTTAAAATAACTCTTGCTTTTTTTTGCGTTTTGTTATACAATACCGATAGAACATTTGTTTGATTACTGTTTTTGGAGGTCATAAGATGGCGGATAAAAAGAAAGCACTCGAAACAGCGCTTGCACAGATAGAGAAGGCCTACGGCAAGGGGACTATAATGCGTTTGGGCGAGAACAGCGGCATGAACGTGGAGGCTATCTCCACAGGCTCCGTTTCTCTCGACGTTGCCACCGGTATCGGCGGTCTGCCCAAGGGCAGGATAATCGAGATATACGGCCCCGAGTCCTCAGGTAAGACCACTCTCGCGCTGACCGTCATCGCTCAGGCTCAAAAGAACGGCGGCGAGGCCGCTTTCATCGACGCCGAGCACGCCCTTGATCCCACATATGCCTCAAATCTCGGCGTTGACGTTGACGCTTTGCTCGTCTCTCAGCCGGATAACGGTGAGCAGGCTCTTGAGATAGCCGAGGCTCTCGTGCGCTCGGGCGCCCTTGACGTGGTCGTTATCGACTCCGTTGCGGCCCTTGTTCCCCGCTCTGAGATAGAGGGCGAGATGGGTGATTCCCACGTCGGCGCTCACGCAAGGCTCATGTCGCAGGCTCTCAGAAAGATAGCCGGCGCTGTCGCAAAGTCAAATACGATAATCATATTTATAAATCAGCTCCGTGAGAAGGTTGGCGTTGTCTACGGCAACCCCGAGGTCACCACCGGCGGCAGAGCGCTCAAATTCTACGCCACGATGCGAATCGACGTCCGCCGTATAGAAGCTATCAAGGCTCCCGGCAACGAGGTCGTCGGCAACAGGACAAGATGCAAGATAGTCAAGAATAAGGTCGCACCCCCGTTCAAAGAGGCGGAGTTCGACATCATGTACGGCAGAGGAATCTCCAAAGAGGGCGAGATAGTCGACCTCGGCGTTAAATATAATATCATTCAGAAGAGCGGCGCATGGTTCTCCTACGGCGATATGCGTCTCGGTCAGGGCAGGGATAACGTAAGGGAGCTTATCGCTTCGTCACCCGAGCTTGCCGAGGAGCTTGAGAAGAAGATACTTGCCGCGATGAAAGAGAGCAGCGAGAGCGCCAAGGCTAAGAAGTCAAAGGCAGCGCCCATTGCTGCGCCTCCCGCTCCCGAGCCGACCACCAAGGCGGGCGCAAGGGCCAAGCTTGACATAGTCGTTGACGATGAAGATTAAGGCCGAAAGAGGAAAAGCAAATAAGATACATATACTCTGCGACGGGGAATACACCTATACGGTGGATGCGGATTTTTGGTATTCCTGCCCGTATCGCTCCGTGCAGAGTATTGACGATGAGCAGGAGCTGGCGGAGTTCAACTTTTCCGTCGGCTCTCGCTGTGCGTTCAACGCGGGGCTGCGCCTGCTTGGCTACGGCGACCACAGCAAAAAGGAGCTGACAAGGCGGCTCGTTCAAAAAGGTCATTCAAAGGAATGCGCCGAAGCGGCTGCCGACAGGCTCGAGGAGCTTGGGTATATCGACGATGAACGCTGCGCCGAGAATTTGGCGAGAACTTTGTCGGAGCGTAAGGGGATGAGCGCAAAAAGAGTCGCCTGTGAGCTTATCCGCAAGGGGATACCGAGAGAAATTGCCGATAATGCCGTCTCGGGGCTTGACTTTGACCCGATTTTGCGTATTATAGAGTTATTGAATACTAAATATTCCCGCAGCCTGTCGGACGAAAAGGGAGTGAAGCGCACCATTGCCTCGCTTCAGCGCCTCGGCTACGGCTGGTCGGATATCAAAAGCGCTCTGCGGCAAGCGGAGCTTGAAACGGAGGACTTTGACGATGTATAAGGTAGGTATGATATCCCTCGGCTGCCCCAAAAATCAGGTGGATGCCGAGAGAATGCTGGCGAAGCTCGACGCCGCCGAATTTGAGGTGTGCGACTGCTACGACGGCGTGGACGCCGTTATTGTCAATACCTGCGGCTTCATCGACGCCGCCAAGGAGGAGGCTATCGAGAATATCCTCGATATGGCTCAGCTAAAATCCGAGGGCACGGTAGGCAAAATTATCGTCACAGGCTGCCTCGCTCAGCGTTATAAGGACGAGATTTTCTCCGAGATGCCCGAGGTGGACGCCGTTATCGGCATCGGTGCGAACGACGATATCGCCGAGATAGTCAAGTCCGTTATCGAGGGCAAGCGGGAGTACCGTATGCCCGAGAACTGCTGCCTGCCGCTCACGGGCGAGAGGCTGCTGACTACGCCCGAGTATTGGTCGTATCTCAAGATAGCCGACGGCTGCTCCAACCGCTGCACCTACTGCGCCATTCCATCTATAAGGGGCGATTACCGCAGCGTTGAGTTTGAAACGCTTATCGAGGAGGCGAAGCAGCTTGCCGCCGCGGGCACCAAGGAGCTTATCCTTATCGCTCAGGATACCACCAACTACGGCAAGGATCTCTACGGCAAGATCCGTCTGCCCGAGCTGCTCGACGCCCTTTGCGAGATCGACGGCATCGAGTGGATACGTATGCTCTACTGCTATCCGGATAAAATAACCGATGAGCTGCTTGAGACTATGGCTCGTCAGCCCAAGGTGCTCAATTATATCGACCTGCCGTTACAGCATTCAAACGACCGCATCCTCAAGGCAATGAACCGCAGAGGCAACGGCGAATTTCTGCGTGAGGTCATTGCGAAAATTAGAAAAGCGCTGCCCGACGCGGTTATCAGGACTACGTTTATCGTCGGCTTCCCGGGCGAGGGAGAGAAGGAATTTGAGGATCTCGCCGAATTCGTCAATGAGATAGAATTCGACCGCCTCGGCTGCTTTGCGTTCTCACCGCAGGAGGGCACGCCCGCCTTCGATATGCCCGATCAGGTCGAGGAGGACGTCAAGACCCGCAGAGGCGAGATAATCATGCAGGATCAGCTTGAGATAGTCACGCTCAAGAATAAGAGCAGGGTGGGCAAGTCCTACCGCGTGCTTGTTGAGGATTACGACGGCTACGCCGACTGCTACAAGGGCAGGACATATATGGACGCCCCCGAGATAGACGGCACGGTCTCTTTCACCACCGATAAGGATTATGAGAACGGCGACTTTGCCGAGGTCGAGATAATCGGCGTCAACGACTACGATCTTATAGGAAGAGATATTTCCGAATAAAGGAGACACGATGAATTTACCAAATAAACTTACCGTGGTGAGGATAGTTCTGACCCCGTTTTTCCTCGCCGCAATGCTTCTGAAATTAAATTACAATATCAATTATCTTATCGCCGCCGTCATATTTATCGCCGCTTCGGTGACGGATTTCCTTGACGGCAGGATAGCCCGCAAAAACGGCATTGTTACCACCTTCGGCAAGCTCTGCGACCCGCTGGCGGATAAAATGCTCACCACCGCTGCGCTGCTTGCGTTCATGCAGCTCGGCGTGTGCAACATTTGGATAGTTATGACAGTGCTCACCCGTGAGTTCCTTATCACCTCGTTCCGCCTCGTTGCGGCGGCTCAGGGCGTGGTCATAGCTGCCGGCAAGGCGGGCAAGCTCAAGACGGCAAGTCAGATGATATTCTCGATAATCATCATGTTTCTGCTTTTCTTTGCCGACATTTTGGGCATCGAGCAGGCGACAGTTTCGCTTATCTCAAATATCCTGCTCGGCATCACTGCCGCTCTTGCGGTGATTTCCGGAGTGAAATATATCATCGACGGCAAAAAAGTGATTGACTTTTCCAAGTGAATCGCATATAATGCAGTATATAGTGTCAAATGCGATCGTCGGGTAGAGTAACCGGGGAGCAAAACGCATCAGAGAGAGGGTCGGCAGCTGTAAAGACCCTTTGCGTTGACCTTTGGTGAAGTGCGCCATGGCGGCACGCGGGGGGAAGCTCAGTATCCCCGTGCGTATGGGCTGCGTTAAAGCCCTAAGGGTTGATTGCCCGGAGTTATAAACAGGAGTGGAACCGCGTCTATTTACGCCTCCGTAGTCGTTAAGACTGCGGAGCTTTTTATTTTTTCGGAGGTAATGTTTTGTTTAGACAGCTCAAAGAGGATATCGCCTGCGTCAAGTCGCGGGACCCTGCCGCACGCTCGGCGCTGGAGATATTTTTCCTTTATCCCGGCTTCAAGGCGATAAGGCTTCACAGGCGGGCAAATTGGTTTTACCGCCATGGGATGTTTTTTATCGCCCGCTGGATCTCACAGTGGGCTTCAAGAAAGACCGGCGTTGAGATCCACCCCGCCGTTAAAATCGGCAAGCGATTTTTCATCGACCACGGGACGGGAGTCGTCATCGGCGAGACAGCCGTTATCGGCGACGACGTTACGATATATCAGGGCGTTACGCTCGGCGGCACGGGCAAGGATACCGGCAAGCGCCACCCGACCATAGGCAACAATGTGATGATAGGCGCAGGCGCAAAGGTGCTCGGCCCGCTCGTCATAGGCGATAATTCCCGTATCGCCGCGGGCGCCGTGGTGCTCAGCGATATCCCGTCGAATTCAACGGCCGTCGGCGTGCCCGCCAAGGTCGTGCGGCGTGACGGCGTGAGGGTCGACGACCTCGATCAGGTGCATATTCCCGACCCTGTCGCCCAAGAGATTGCAAGGCTCGAAACAGAAATTGAGAAGCTGAAAAAGCTCGTAAAATAAGGAGGAAACATAATGAAGATCTTCAACACCCTGACCAGAGAAAAAGAGGAATTCAAGCCCATCACCGAGGGCGAGGTCAAGATATATGCCTGCGGCCCTACGGTCTATAACTATATCCACATCGGCAACGCCCGCCCCATCTGTGTCTTTGACGTGCTCAGAAGATATCTCGAATACAGGGGTTACAAGGTCACTTTCGTTCAGAATTTCACCGACATTGACGATAAAATTATCAAGAAGGCCAACGAAGAGGGGACTGACTATAAAACCGTCTCCGAGAAGTATATCGAGGAATTCTGGAAGGATGCAAAGGGCCTTAACTTCAGACCCGCCACCGTTCATCCCAAGGCGACCGAGAATATCGACAAGATAATCGAGATAGTCAGCGGGCTTATCGAGAACGGCCACGCATATGCCGTCGACGGCGACGTTTATTTCAGCCCCAAGACCTTCCCCGAGTACGGCAAGCTCTCGCATCAGCCGCTTGAGGAGCTTGAGGCAGGCGCGCGTATAATGGTCGGCGATATCAAGAGAGATCCGATGGATTTTGCCCTCTGGAAGGCTGCGAAGCCCGGCGAGCCCTATTGGGATTCACCGTGGGGCAAGGGCAGACCCGGCTGGCATATCGAGTGCTCCGCCATGGTGTGCAGATACCTCGGCGAGACCATTGATATCCATTGCGGCGGTCAGGATCTCATCTTCCCGCACCATGAGAACGAAATAGCTCAGAGCGAGTGCTTCACCGGCAAGCCCTTCGCCCATTATTGGATGCACAACGGATATATCAACGTCGACAACGTCAAGATGTCGAAGTCGCTCGGCAATTTCTTCACCGTCAGAGACGTCGCGGAGAAATACGGCTACGAGCCCATCCGTTATCTGATGATATCGTCATCCTACAGAAGCCCCATCAACTACAGCGTCGACATCATCGAGCAGTGCAAGGCATCCCTCCAGAGGCTCTATACCTGCCGCGACGGCATTGATTTCGAGATAAAGAACGCCCCCGACGGCGAGCTTGACGAGAATATCAAGGCTCAGTTTGACAAGAGAGTCGAGCAGTTCGTCAAGGCTATGGACGACGACCTCAACACCGCCGACGGTATCGCCGCCGTGTTTGAGCTTGCAAGGGATATCAATACCCTTGTGGTCGGCAAGGGCGTCACCAAGGCCACAGCCGAATACGCGGAAAAGATATTCGACGAGCTGACCGGCGTGCTCGGCCTTGTCTATAACAGAAAGACCGAGACCCTCGACGAGGATATCGACGCCATGATAGAGGCGAGGACTAAGGCCCGCAAAGAGAAAAATTGGGCAGAGGCCGACAGAATCCGTGACGAGCTGAAGGCCATGGGCATAGTCCTTGAAGATACCGCTCAGGGCGTTAAATGGCACAGAGAATAATATATAAAACAGCGGAGGCTGTACCGTGTTTCACGGTGCAGTCTCCGCTTCTGTGTCGAATATCGAATTCAGTGCAGCACGCACTTCTGACAGGGCTGAAGTCCGGCGGCTATTGCGTCGTCGAGCGAAACGGCGTAGTATTCGCCGTTGCCGCACGGGTTTTCATAATGATATTTTTTGCCCGTCTTTGTGCGGTATACGGTTCTGGACTGAGCACTGTCGGCCTTCTTTGTGGTCGCCGTTGCTTTTTTGGTCGTTACCTTTTTCTGTGTGGTTGCCGCCGCTTTTGTTGTGGTCTTTTTCTCGGTTGTGGCAGGTTTCTCGGTTGCTTTCGTCGTTTTCTCGGCAGTTGTTTGCTCTTGGGTCGTCTCCTCGGCGGTCGTCTCCTCGGCGGTGGTTTGCTCTTCGGTTACAGTCTCGGTTTCGCTTTCACTTTCACTGCCAACGGCTTCCGCCACATAATCGGCAGAGGTGCTTTCAGGCTCCGCCACATCGCCCGAGCAGGAGGCAAGGGCAAACAGAGCCGCAAAGAGTACGGCGAGAATCGCAACTATGTGACGATTTGTCACAGTCTTACGCATAAATATCTCCTCCAAAACAGATTTGTAATGACAGGATACTACAAAAAGTATACAATGTCAAGGGCGGTATGTGTAAAATCGGAATTTTGAATGTGCAATTTATAGTAAAACATTATAGTAAAACACTTCAGAAATAATAAATTATAAGAAAAATTCATCAAACACTTGATTTTGCGTGCAACCTATGCTATAATACTGACCGCAAATCACACGCATTGCTATTCTTATTGCGGGTGCGGAGCTCAAATCCGTTGCAATATCAGGCTTTGCGGAGGTTCGTATCTGACAGATACAAAATTTAACTTAGGAGGAAAAATCATGTCAGTCGTATCAATGAAACAGTTACTTGAAGCAGGCGTCCATTTCGGTCACCAGACCAGAAGATGGAACCCCAAAATGGCGGAGTACATCTTCACCGAGCGTAACGGCATCTACATCATCGACCTTCAGAAGACAGTCAAGAAGCTCGAAGAGGCCTATATGTTCGTGCGTGATATCGCAGCCGACGGCGGCGAGATACTTTTCGTAGGCACCAAGAAGCAGGCTCAGGATTCCGTTAAGGAAGAGGCAGTCCGCTGCGGTATGCCCTATGTCAACGCGCGTTGGCTCGGCGGTATGCTTACCAACTTCAACACCATCCAGAAGAGGATCAAGAGACTCGCTCAGCTCAAGGCTATGGAAGCTGACGGCACCTTCGATCTCCTTCCCAAGAAGGAAGTTACCAAGCTCAACCTCGAGATAGAGAAGCTCGAGAAGTTCATGGGCGGTATCACCGAGATGAAGAAGCAGCCTGCTGCAATGTTTATAGTTGACCCCCGCAAGGAGAGGATCGCCGTTCTTGAGGCTAAGAAGCTCGGTATCCCCATCGTTGCTATAGTCGATACCAACTGCGACCCCGATGAGGTCGATTACGTTATCCCCGGCAACGACGACGCTATCCGTGCCGTTAAGCTGATCGCAGGCGCAATGGCAGACGCCGTTATCGAAGGCAGACAGGGCGAGCAGACCGCTCCCGAAGCAGAAGCAGCATCAGAGGAGGAATAATATCATGGCATTTACAGCAAAAGACGTTCAGGCTCTCAGAGAGAAGACCAATGTCGGCATGATGGATTGCAAGAAGGCACTCGTTGAGGCCGACGGCGATATGGATAAGGCAATTGACATCCTTCGTGAGAAGGGTCTTGCAACTGCCGCTAAGAAGTCAAGCAGGATCGCTGCAGAAGGCGTTATCGGCCTGTATTCGGACGGCAGCGCTTCCGCACTTGTTGAGCTCAACTGTGAGACCGACTTTGTCGGCAACGGCGCTGAGTTCAAGGCTCTTGCAAATCAGATAGCTAAGACTGTCGTTGAGAGCAAGCCCGCAGATGTTGACGCTCTCCTTGCCGCCACCATTTCCGATGGCAGCATTTCCGTCAACGACGCTATTCAGGAGCTCTTCCTTAAGGTTCGTGAGAATCTCAAGCTCCGCCGTTTCGTCCTTGTTGAGGGCACCGCAGTTTCCTACATCCACGGCGGCGGCTCCGTCGGCGTTCTTGTCAGCTTTGACACCAACGCAGCCGACAACGCTGAGTTCGTTGCAATGGGTAAGAATATCGCAATGCAGGTCGCAGCAATGAGCCCCGCTTATCTTGACGAAGCATCGGTTCCCGCCGACGTTGTTGAGAAGGAAAGAGTCATCAACCTTGCTCAGATGAACGAGGATCCCAAGATGGCTAACAAGCCCGAGCAGGTCAAGGCTAAGATCATCGAGGGCAAGATCAAGAAGTTCTACACCGAGGTTTGCCTTCTTGACCAGACTTTCGTCCGCTCAGACCTCTTTGACGGCTCCATCAGCGGCTATGTCGCTCAGGTTGCAAAGGAGATCGGCGCCGATATCAAAGTTACCGGTTTCGTTCGTCTTGCAAAGGGCGAAGGCATCGAGAAGAGAGTTGACGATTTCGCAGCAGAAGTCGCCGGCATGGTTAAATAATCATATCAATATCAAAGCTCCCGAAGCAGTAATGCCTCGGGAGCTGTTTTTTATAAGTTGATTTTGCTGAGCACCTTGCCGACGCTGTCGTGTATCACGAGGTCGAAGCTGCCGTCCTGCGGGGTGGGGTCACGGTTGATAATGATAAGATCGTTCCCCTTAAAATAGCGTATAAAGCTCGCGGCGGGGTAGACCGTCAATGAAGTGCCCGCCACTATCAGCGTGTCGGCGTCCTTTATCGCCCTTATTGCGCCGTCCACCGTATCCTCGTCGAGAGCCTCCTGATATAGCACAACGTCGGGCTTGATTACGCCGCCGCAGGAGCATTTCGGTACCCCCTCGCTGCCGAAAACATAGTCCGCGTCATAGAATTTGCCGCATTTCATGCAATGATTTCTGAGTGTCGAGCCGTGAAGCTCATACACAGTTTTGCTGCCCGCTTTTGTGTGCAGTCCATCAATGTTTTGCGTCACGACGGCGGCAAGAATGCCCGCGCGCTCAAGCTCGGCGAGCTTCAGGTGCGCCGCGTTCGGCTCAACGCCCTTGCTGCAAAGATGCTTGCGGTAGAATTCATAGAATTCCTCGGTGTGCTGCATAAAAAACATGTGGCTGAGTATCTCCTCGGGCGGGTAGCGGTAATTCATCATATAGATGCCGTCCGCCGAGCGGAAATCGGGGATGCCGCTCTCGGTCGATACGCCTGCGCCGCCGAAAAATACGGCCCTTTTGCTGCTTTTGATTATGTCGTTCAAGGCTTTCGTCTGCTTTTCGGTTATCATGGTCTCACCTCGCCGAAATTATATCACCGTGCGCCCGCTTTTGCAAGAAGCAAGCACAAAATATAATGATTCTATACAAAAATATATCAAAATATTGAGTTCGCTGTTGCAAAAATCAGAAACGAATGGTATAATATTTCAGATAATCTTTTGCGTTTAGTTTTGCCCTTGTGCGGAATACTAACCGTGCTTTATCCCGCACGAAAGGATGCTGACGCATGAAGAATAAAAAGAGCAAAAACGATAATTTTTTCCTGCCCTCTCCGCCGTGGCAGACCCCCGATCTTTACAGGGACGGCGGCGATGATAACGGCGGCTCCGACGCGGTCGCAAATATCATCGAGACAGGCTCGATAACCGTCAAAAAAGGCGGCCATCTTATCCATTGTCTGACCGTTATCGGTCAGATAGAGGGGCATTATATTCTCTCACCGCAAAATAAAACCACCAAATATGAGCACGTTATCCCTCAGCTCGTGGCAATTGAGGAGAGCGACGAGGTGGACGGGCTTATACTGATACTCAACACCGTCGGCGGCGATATCGAGGCCGGGCTTGCAATAGCTGAGCTGGTGGCAGGTATGAGCACCCCGACCGTTTCGCTTGTGCTCGGCGGCGGTCACTCGATAGGCGTGCCCCTTGCCGTATCCGCCGACCACTCGTTTATAACCCCGTCGGCGACCATGACAATCCACCCCGTGAGGATGAACGGCCTTGTCCTCGGCGTGCCGCAGACCCTCTCGTATTTTGAGCAGATGCAGGAGCGGATAGTCCGCTTTGTTGCCGAGAATTCGTCGATATCCCCAGACCGTTTCCGTGAGATGATGCTTGCGACGGGCGAGCTCGTAATGGATGTCGGCACCGTGCTCAGCGGCGAGGCGGCGGTTGAGGAGGGGCTTATTGACTCCCTCGGCAGCCTCTCCGACGCGCTGAACTGTCTGTATGAAATGATCGAAGCGAACGAAGCTCCGACAGACGATAAAAAATCCCCGAAAGGATGAAATCCAAGTGGCAAACACTCAGAATAAGAAACCGTCCGCCTCTTCTCAAAAGAAGAAGCCGGCGCAGTCAAAGAGCGCTTCAACTAAGAAGAAGCAGGCTCCGCAGCAGGAGGAGAAGCGGGAGTTTTCACCCGCCGTCAGCCGCCAAAAGACGGCGATAATCCTCATGGCGGCGGCGGTCTTCCTTGCCTGCGTCGTGCTGATAAAGGGCGAGAGCATATGGCTGAAAATGCACGGAGCGATGTTTGGCATTTTCGGCCTGTGCGCCTATATCCTGCCGCCTGTGCTCATCTATATGGCGATCCTTTTTGCCAAGGATAAGCCGATAGGCTCTGCGGCGGCGAATCTGACGGGCATCGGGGTGTTTGCCGCCCTGATCTGCTCGGCGATACATACTTTCTCAAATACAGCCGAATATCTCTCACAGACCCCGATAGGTCAGCAGGTGAGCGACGAATGGCATTCCGTCTCGGGAGGCGTTATTGGCGCAGTCTTGGGCGGGCTTGTGGGCAAGGCATTCGGCAAGACTGGCGCGTGCATCACTCTCGTGATCCTTGCCGTTGTCGTCGCGATGCTGCTTACCGGTACTACCTTGCTCGGCCTCTTCTCGGCTATAAGGAAGCCCGTTAAGAAGGTTGGCGAGATGACGAATGAGAAGCTCGAGCAGACCGCCGCAAAGCGTGAGCAGCTCCGTGAGGAGAGGGAGAAGGAGAAGGCTGAGCGTGTGTTTGCACCGCCGCAGCTCCCGACCCCGCCGTCCGACAGCTTTGAGGATAATTTCGTCACCGATGAATCCACCTTTGCCCCGCCCGAGGAGCCGGAGATCCCCGAGATACCCATAGTCACTCTGCCCGACGCAACGGGCAGCAGCGTCGTTGAGGATACTCTTGAGCAGGCGGTCTCTCAGGAAAAAGAGAGGAATAAAATGCCCGCAATGCCCGACGGCGACCCGATCGACGAAGCCGAAGCGGCGGAGGAAGAACCCGAATCGGAGCCTGCCGAGGATGAGCAGGACGGCGAATTCGTGCCGCCCGAGGAGAGCGCACCCGTCAAGCGCGATTATGTGTTCCCGCCCGTGGACTGCCTCAAGCAGGCGGAACGCGACGGCAACACCGACAGCATGGCTGAGATGCAGATGGGCGCTAAGAAGCTCGTTGCTACCCTCGAGAGCTTCAAGATCAAGGCGGAGGTCACCAATATCTGCCGCGGCCCGTCCGTCACAAGATATGAGCTCGTGCCCGACGCGGGAGTCCGCATAAACAAGATCACAACGCTTTCGGACGATATCGCCATGCGCCTTGCCGCAACGAGCGTGCGTATAGAGGCGCCGATACCCGGCAAATCCGCTATCGGTATCGAAGTGCCCAACAGTGCAAAATCCATGGTAACCATGCGTGAGATAATCGACACGCCGCAGTTCCGTGACGCCAAGAGCAAGCTGAACGTAGCCCTCGGCAAGGATATCACGGGCAATATCGTCTGCGCCGACCTTGCCAAGATGCCGCATCTGCTCGTCGCGGGCACTACAGGCTCGGGTAAATCCGTCTGTCTAAATTCAATGATAGTCAGCATTCTTTATAACGCCCGCCCGGACGAAGTTAAGCTGTTGATGATAGACCCCAAGATGGTCGAATTCACGATATATAACGGCATTGCCCATCTCGAGGTGCCCGTAGTCAGCAATCCGAGGCAGGCGGCAGGCGCTCTCGGCTGGGCTGTCGGTGAGATGGAGAAAAGATACGCCCAGTTCTCCGAGAACAGCGTCAGGGATATCAAGGGCTTCAACAAGCTCTGCGAGACCCGTGACGACCTGCAGCGTATGCATCAGATAGTTATATTTATCGACGAGCTTTCGGACCTTATGATGGTTTCGCCGAAAGAGGTCGAGGATTCCATCTGCCGCCTTGCTCAGATGGCGCGTGCTGCGGGCATACACCTTGTCATAGCTACTCAGCGCCCGTCCGTCGATGTCATAACGGGCATAATCAAGGCGAATATCCCGAGCCGAATTGCGCTCTCCGTCTCGTCACAGGTGGATTCGAGGACTATTCTTGACTCCGTCGGCGCGGAGAAGCTGCTCGGCAACGGCGATATGCTATTCTCACCCGTCGGCGCAAGCAAGCCGACCCGCGTCCAGGGCTGTTTCATCTCGGATTCCGAGGTCGAGAGCGTGGTCGAGCATATCAAGGCTCAGGCTCAGTCCGATTATAACGAGGAGACCATGGAGGAGATCGAGACAAAGGCGAAGCAGGCAGAGAATGCAGGCAAGAGAGCGGTCGAGGACGATGAGGACGAGGATTGGGATCCCGTTCTTAACGACGCCGCCGAGGTCGTCATCAATGCGGGCGGAGCCTCCACCACCATGCTCCAAAAGAAGCTAAAGCTCGGCTACGCAAGGGCTTCAAGAGTCATGGATCAGCTCGAGGAGAAGGGCATTGTCGGCCCGCAGGAGGGCGCGAAGCCCCGTGCCGTGCTTATCAGCAAGCAGCAGTGGTATGAGATGCAGGCACTTGCCGACGGAGCTGCCGCAGCCGCAGCGCCGCCTCAGATAGACGATATCTTTGAGGACGATAACGACAGCGAATACGACGAAGAGAATTGACGGAGTGACCGTATGAACGGATTTTTACCCGTAACAAAAAAAGATATGCTCGAGCGGGGATGGGAGCAGGCGGATTTTGTCTATGTCTGCGGCGACGCTTATGTCGACCACCCCAGCTTCGGCGCGGCCATAATCACGAGGGTGCTTGAGAATGCGGGTTTCAAAGTCGCATTCCTTGCTCAGCCAGACTGGCGCAGCGATAAGGATTTCACCCGCTTCGGCAGACCGAGGCTCGGCTTCCTTGTCAGCAGCGGCAATATCGACTCGATGGTCGCTCACTATACCGTCGCCAAGAGGCGCCGCTCGGCGGACGCTTACAGCCCCGGCGGCAAGGTCGGCCTTAGACCCGACAGAGCCGTCATAGTCTATTGCAATAAAATAAGAGAGATCTACGGCGATATACCGATAATCATCGGCGGGCTTGAAGCGTCGCTTCGCCGCTTTGCCCACTACGACTATTGGGATGATAAGGTGCGCCGCTCGATACTTTTTGATTCGCAGGCGGATCTGCTTGCGTTCGGCATGGGCGAGCGCTCAATGGTCGAGATAGCAACGCGCCTTGACGGCGGCGAGGATATCTCGCAGCTGCACGATATACGCGGCACCTGCTATAGTGTCGATGTGCGCGAAACTCCCTATGTCGGCGTTGAATGCCCGTCGTTTGAGAATGTGTGCAATTCCAAAAAGGAATACGCCGTATCCTGCCGAATTCAGCAGGATGAGCAGGATTTCTTCCGCGGTAAGGTCATTAAGCAGCGCCATGGCAACAGGATGCTCGTGCAGAATCAGCCCGCCATGCCGATATCTCAGGATGAGCTTGACGAGGTGTACGCCCTGCCTTATATGCGTACCTATCACCCCTGCTATGGGAAGGACGGCGGTGTACCCGGCATCGAGGAGGTGCGTTTTTCGATAGCGCATAACAGAGGCTGCTTCGGTGCCTGCAATTTCTGCTCGATAGCCTTCCACCAGGGGCGTTATATAACCACCCGCAGCAAGGAATCAATAGTCAATGAAGCGAAGCTGCTCACGACTCTGCCCGATTTCAAGGGATATATTCACGATATAGGCGGCCCGACGGCCAATTTCCGCCGCCCGTCCTGCGATGGGCAGGAGAGCAGGGGACTTTGCAAGGGCAAGAAATGCCTTGCTCCCGAGCCGTGCCCGAGGCTCAAGGCCGACCACACCGAGTATCTCGATATCCTGCGCACCGTGCGCTCGCTCCCCAAGGTCAAGAAGGTCTTTATCCGCTCGGGCATACGCTATGATTACTTGCTTGAGGATAAGGACGACAGCTTCTTCAGGGAGCTTGTAGCCCATCATGTCAGCGGCCAGCTCAAGGTCGCCCCCGAGCATTGCTCTGCGGTGGTGCTCGATAAAATGGGCAAGCCGCATATCGAGGCTTATATAAAATTCTCAAAGAAGTATTTTTCATATACTCAAAAAGAGGGCAAGGAGCAGTATCTTGTGCCCTATCTGATGTCCTCTCACCCGGGCAGCACTCTCAAAGAGGCGGTGGAGCTTGCACTTTTCCTAAAAAAAATCGGCATCCGCCCCGAGCAGGTGCAGGATTTCTATCCCACCCCGGGCACAGTCTCGACCTGTATGTATTACACAGGTCTTGACCCCTACACAATGAAAGAGGTCTATGTCGCAAAAGACCCGCATGAGAAGGCGATGCAGCGTGCGCTGCTGCAATATTTCAACCCCAAGAACGCCGATCTGGTGCGTGAAGCGCTCAAACGGGCGGGCAGGCATGACCTGATAGGCAATTCGGATAAATGCCTCGTCAGACCCGCTCGCGGCGGCTCTCAGCAGCGGCCGACGGCGAATAAAAAGCCCTACGGCAAAAAGAAATACCGCTGAAATAAGGTGAAGCGATGAAGAAGAATTCGGCACCGTTCGGAGCCTCCGATAAGGATATCGAGGCTGCGGGCAAAGCCCTCGGCAAGGTGATGAGAAGCAAGGGCAAGAGGAAATATTTTCTGCTGGCGCTGATAGTTATCGTCGCCGTTGTTGCAGCGCTGACCAAAACAGGCGTGCTGCCCGATGTGGTCGGCACGGGCGAAACCGTCACCGCCGCCCCCGCTTCCTCTGCGGCAGACACTCTTGAGGTCAATTATATCGACGTCGGGCAGGGCGACTGCACTCTGATAATCTGCGGTGGGCAGACAATGCTGATAGACGCGGGCGAGAACGGACATGAGGAGAAGGTCATAAGCTATCTTCATTCAAAGGGCGTCGGCAAGCTCGATTACCTTGTTTGTTCACATCAGCACACCGACCATATGGGCGGCCTGCCCGAGGTTTTGGATGAATTCGGCGCCTCGACCGTTATCATGCCGAGGCTCACCAAGGCTCAGACCCCCACCAACAAAACATATACCGCGTTTCTGAATTCCGTCAAGGCGAGCGGCGCCAAAGTCGAGGCCGCTCAGCCGGGCAACAGCTATACTCTCTGCTCGGCGAAATTCGAGATACTCGGCCCCGTTGCCGACGACGCCGAGAGCCTCAATAATATGTCCGCCGTGCTCATGCTCACTTTTGAGGGCAAGAAATTCCTCTTCACAGGCGACGCCGAGAAGGAGGAGGAGCAGGAGATACTCGCCGAGGGGCGCGGGCTTGACTGCGATGTGCTCAAGGTCGGGCATCACGGCTCCAAGACCTCTTCGAGCGCCGATTTCCTTGCCGCCGCAACGCCCGAGATATGCGTTATCGAGTGCGGAGCGGATAACGATTACGGTCACCCGCATAAGCAGGCGCTTGAGCGCATCAAGGAATACACCTCGGAGATATACCGCACCGATATCTGCGGCGATATAGTTATCACCTGCTCGGGCGGGGAGCTTAATATTGCATATGAAAGGCAGTGAAACAATGTTTTGCAGCGTTGACAGGATAGAGGAGGGGCTTGCGGTCTGCGTTAACGACATGGGCGTGACCTTTGCCGTGAAGCTCAGCGATATCAGCGGCGAAGTGCACGAGGGCAGCGTGCTTATCGACACGGGCAGCGGCTATATTGCCTGCCCGGGCGAGGAGCAAAAGCGCCGTGACGAGAATTTCAGCCTCGCAGAGAGCCTTTTTGATGAATAAATAATAAATTTTTTGCGAATTTGAGCCGCATTGTTCAATTTACACTTGAATAATGCGGCTTCTTATTATATAATAATATATATGCGTTATTTTGGAGGAATTTAAGTTGCCGCTCAATGAGAGAAAAGCGAATATCTCGGTGCCTGAGGGCGAGCTTGCCCGCCAGCGTGAATACGCCGAGGCGGTGAGAAGCATTATCGAGGCGAAATACTCCGAGCCGCCCAAGGCCTTTGTGCATACATACGGCTGTCAGGGCAATGTCGCCGACGGCGAGAGGCTCAAGGGTATGCTTGCCGATATGGGCTACGAGCTTGTCGAGGAGCTTGAGGGCGCCGATCTCGTGTTATATAATACCTGCGCCATCCGTGAGCACGCCGAGGACAGAGTCTTCGGCAATGTCGGGGCGCTCAAGGGCATGAAAAATGCCAACAGAGATATGCGTATCCTGCTCTGCGGCTGCATGATGCAGCAGGAGCATGTCGCCGAGAAGATAAGAAACAGCTACCCCTTTGTCGATATAGTTTTCGGCACTCATGTCATCCACCGCCTGCCCGAGCTGCTCTATAATAACCTGAGCACCGGCAAGAGGATATATGAGCTGCCAGAGAGCGACGGCGTTATAGCTGAGGAGCTGCCTGTCCACCGCGACAGCAGCTTTAAGGCGTGGATACCCATCATGTACGGCTGCAACAATTTTTGCAGCTACTGCATAGTGCCCTATGTCAGGGGCAGGGAGCGCAGCAGAGCGCCCGAGGCGATAATCGCCGAGGCTCGCTCGCTTGTCGAGAGCGGCTATAAAGAGATAACCCTGCTCGGTCAGAATGTCAATTCCTACGGCAAATATCCCGACTGCGGCTGCAACTTCGCTCAGCTCTTGCAGCAGCTCAACGATATCGAGGGCGACTTCATCATCAGATTTATGACCTCTCACCCCAAGGATTGCACTCACGAGCTGCTCGACACCATGGCTTGCTGCGATAAGGTCGCGAAGCACCTGCATCTGCCGTTCCAGAGCGGCAGCAACCGTGTGCTTGCCGAGATGAACAGGCGCTACACGAGGGAGAAATACCTCAGCCTGCTCGAATACGCCTATTCCGTCATGCCTGAGCTTTCGGTCACGAGCGACGTTATAGTCGGCTTCCCGGGCGAGACATATGAGGAATTCCGTGAGACGGTCAGCCTCGTTCAGCAGGCGAATTTCACCTCGATGTATACCTTCATCTTCTCGCCGAGGGAGGGGACAAAGGCGGCTTCAATGCCCGACCCCGTCTCCCGTGAAGAAAAGGGCAGGTGGTTCAAGGAATTGCTTGACGCCCAGGAGGTCATAGCCGCCAAACGCACCGCCTCTGCGGTCGGCAAGGTCTATCGTGTGCTGTGCGAGAGCGTCAGCAAGGGCGGGCTTATCGAGGGCAGGACTGAGGGCAACGTCATAGTCGAATTCCCCGCCGACTCCTCAGTTATCGGCACCTTCCGCAATGTCAAAGTCACAGAATCGCTCACATGGATACTAAGGGGCGAGCTAGCGGATTAAACGGTTAATACACGAAAGCGTATTATATAAATTAAAATTTATGTTAGGAGAAACCAAAATGGACGTAATCGCAAAAGCAAGAGAGCTTGGCGCAGCTTTGCAGCAGGACGAGCGCTATACCAAGCTCATGGAGGCTCAGAAGGCAAACGAAGCCGATACCGCTCTCAACGAGCTTATCGCCAAGATCCAGCTTGTTCAGATGTCCTTCCAGCATGAGGCTGCCAAGGAGGATAAGAATGAGCAGAAGCTCGAGGCATATGACAAGGAATTCGGCGAGATCTACACTCAGATCATGGCGAACCCCAATATGCAGGCTTATGAAGCCGCAAGAGGCGAGATAGACAAGCTCATGCAGTATATTAACAGCATTTTTGCTCTCTGCCTCCAGGGCGAGGATCCCGCAACCTGCGAGCCGCACACCGAGCATGACCACAGCTGCGGCGGTGAATGCTCCTCCTGCGGCGGCTGCCACTGATCTCTCGGCAGTCGATCTATCGCAATTATTTCTGCTTACCGTGGGGGCTTTGATCCCCACGGAGGCTTTTGAAAGGTATGGTCAGGACTAATGGCAGAGCTTACCCCGATGATGAAGCAATATTTCCAGATAAAGGAGCAATACCCCGACACGATCCTCATGTTTCGCTTAGGCGATTTCTATGAGATGTTCTTTGACGATGCGAAGCTCGCCTCAAACGAGCTGGAGCTGGTGCTCACGGGCAGGGATTGCGGGCAGGAGGAGCGTGCGCCGATGTGCGGCGTGCCGTTCCACAGCGTCGATTCCTATATCGCCCGCCTTGTCGCCAAGGGCTACAAGGTCGCTATCTGTGAGCAGCTTGAGGATCCCGCCCTCGCAAAGGGGCTGGTCAAGAGGGACGTTACAAGGGTCATCACTCCGGGTACGGTCATTGAGAGCACGATGCTTGACGAGAGCAAGAATAACTTCCTCGCCTGCATCTGCATCGTCGGCGGCCTTGTCGGTATGTGCTTTGCCGATATCTCCACGGGCAGCGTCCATTTGACGCAGTTTGAAAGCAAGAATTCACAGCGCAGGATGATAAACGAACTCGGCAGATTTATGCCGAGCGAGACTGTGTTCAACTCCGCGCTGCTGAAATTCGAGCAGGTGACGGAATTTATCAAAAACAGAGTCAATTCCGCCTGCGACCTGCTTGACGACGATTGCTTTGACCTTTCAAAAGCTTCCGCAGCCGTCCTTCGGCATTTCGGCGCTTCGTCCCTCTCCGATCTGGGGCTTGCCGACGCCGACGGGGCCGTGGCCGCTCTCGGTGCGGCTCTCGACTACCTCAAGAGCGTGCAGAAGAACGAGCTTGACAATATCAAAGAGATAGATTATTACGGCGAGGGCAGCTTCATGCGGCTCGATGTTTCGGCGCTGAGAAATCTCGAGATAACCGAGACGATGCGTAACCGTGAGCGCAGAGGCTCGCTGCTCTGGGTGCTTGATAAGACCAAGACCTCAATGGGCAAGCGTATGCTAAGAGGCTGGCTCGAGCAGCCGCTGCTGAATGTCGCAAAGATAACGAAACGCCATAACGCGGTGGACGAGCTTGTGTCGTCGCCTATGCTCAGGGGCGATCTCACCGACGCTCTGACCGGCTGCCAGGATATCGAGCGCCTTATTACGAGGATAGCTTACGGCACCGCGAATTCGCGCGAGCTGCGCGCCCTTTCTTCAACGCTCGACCGTTTGCCTGAGATAAAGCGCCTGCTTTCGTCGGCAAACTCCGCAATGCTCAGGGAGCTGAACGCCGATATTGCCGACCTTACAGACATCGCCGATATCATCGACAGGGCGATATTAGAGGAGCCTCCGTTCTCGGTGCGTGAGGGCGGGATGATAAAAGACGGCTTCAATTCCGAGCTTGACGAGCTGCGTGATATAGTCAATAACGGCAAGGGCTATATCGCCGAGATACAGCAGCGCGAGCAGGAAAAGACCGGCATTAAGAAATTGAAGATCGGCTACAACCGTGTTTTCGGCTATTATATCGAGGTCTCAAATTCCTTTAAGGAGCTTGTGCCAGAGGAATATATACGCAAACAGACTCTTGCAAACTGCGAGAGATACATAACTCAGGAGCTAAAGGAGCTTGAGTCAAAAGTCCTCGGCGCTCAGGAGCGGATAGTCCGCCTTGAGTATGAGATATTCGACTCCGTGCGTAAAAAAGCCGCCGAGAGGCTCTATGATATTCAAAAGGCGGCGTCCTGCATCGCCGCAGCGGATGTGCTTTGCTCATTCGCAAGGGTCGCGGTCGAGAATAACTACTGCCGCCCCGAGATGAACGCAGGCTCGGCGATAAGGGTGACCGACGGCAGGCATCCCGTCGTTGAGAAGATGATAGATTCGCCTTTTGTGCCGAATGACACCGTGCTTGACTGCGCCGATAACCGCTGCGCCATCATCACGGGCCCCAACATGGCGGGTAAATCGACTTATATGCGCCAGGTCGCGCTGATATGCCTTATGGCTCAGGCGGGCAGCTTCGTGCCCGCGGCGGCCGCCGAGCTTTGCATCGTGGACGGCATATTCACCAGAATAGGCGCCTCCGACGATCTTTCGTCCGGCTCGTCCACATTTATGGTCGAGATGAATGAGGTCGCCGATATACTTAAACACGCCGACTCGCAGAGCCTTATAATCTTTGACGAGATAGGCAGAGGCACCTCGACATTTGACGGCATGAGCATTGCAAGAGCGGTGCTCGAATTTGCGGCGGATAAACGCAGGCTCGGCGCAAAGACCCTCTTTGCCACGCATTATCACGAGCTGACCGAGCTTGAGGACAGCGTGGACGGCGTTAAGAATTACAACATCGCCGTCAAAAAGAGAGGGGACGATATCACCTTCCTGCGCCGCATAGTGCCCGGCTGCGCCGACGGCAGTTATGGTATCGAGGTGGCAAAGCTCGCGGGAGTGCCCTCAAGCGTCGTTGAACGCGCAAAAGTGGTGCTCAGGGAGCTGGAGAGCGGAGCGATACAGCCCGTCTACAGAGCGCCCGCCGCCGAGGAAGAGGAAATGCAGATATCCTTCGGCTCCTCAAACGCCGAGGAGATAGTCGACAAGCTCAAAAACATTGATGTGAATACCTTAACGCCTATCGAAGCCATGAGCGTGCTCTATGAGCTGACGAAGCAGGCGAATAACTGATATCAAACAAAGGAGTGAACTGAATGCCGAGGATAAACGTGCTTTCAAAGCAGCTTGCGGAGCTTATCGCCGCCGGCGAGGTTGTTGAGCGCCCCGCCTCGGTAGTCAAGGAGCTGCTGGAGAATTCAATAGACGCAGGGGCGTCCTCCGTGACGGTCGAGATCAAAAACGGCGGAATATCCTATATCCGTATCACCGACGACGGCTGCGGCATCGGCAGGGATGATATCCGCAACGCCTTTGTCAGCCACGCCACGAGCAAGATAGCCGAGCCGGAGGATCTGAATTCCATATTCACCCTCGGCTTCAGAGGCGAAGCCCTCGCAAGCGTCAGCGCCGTTGCCAGAGTTGAAGTAATGACCAGGGCGGACGGCGAACAGAGCGGCACGCATTATATCATTGAGAACGGCGAAGAGAAGCTGCTCGATGACGCAGGCTGCCCCAAGGGCACCACGATGATAGTGCGCGACCTGTTTTATAAGACCCCCGCAAGGATGAAATTCCTGAAGAAAGACGTCACCGAGGCGAACGCCGTTGCGGCGGTCGTCGACCGAATAGCGCTCTCTCACCCGGAGGTGTCGTTCAGATTTATCCGTGAGGGCAAGCAGACCCTCATCACAAGCGGCAGCGGTGAGCTGCTCGGCTGCATAAGAGAGATATTCGGCAAGGAATTTGCCTCGGGGCTGATACCCGCCTGCCATGAGGGCAACGGGGTAAAGGTCAGCGGCTATATCTCGAAGCCGACCGCTTCAAGGCCGAACCGCAATATGCAGTTTTTCTTTATAAACAACAGACTTATCAAGACCGCCACGGGCAGCGCGGCTCTGAGCGAGGGGTATAAGAATTCCATTATGGTCGGCAAATTTCCCGCCTGTGTGCTCAATATCGAGCTTGACCCGTCGCTTGTGGATGTCAACGTCCACCCCGCCAAGACCGAGGTCAGATTCTCGGATGAGCGGATGATATTCAGCGCGATATTCTATGCCTGCAAGGGCGCGCTCGCAGCGGGAGATACCCCGAAGCAGATGCATCACAGCGCCCCCAAGGTCGATTATTATAAAGCCCCCGAGAAGCTGGCGGAGCAGCTTCATATACCCGTTCAGCCGAAGCCTCAGGAGTTTTTCGTCCGTACCTCGGTGCAGCCGCAGAGGAGCGAATCGACGGTGATACAGCCCCGCGCGGCGGTGTTCAGCTCGCCGAAAAACGAGCCCGCTCCCGAGCCTGAGAAGCTCGAGGATATCCTGATTTCGTCCCCGACAAAAATTCAAACAGCCGAGGAGATCATCCCCGAGCCTGTCAAGGTCGAGCCGACGGCAATCAATGAACCGAATGTGACGGAGGAGCCGAAAGCTCCCGAGAAGCCTGCGTTTGACGAGGATGAATTTTCGCTTGTCGGCGAGGCGTTCAAAACCTACATAATGTGCGAATACAAGGGCAAGCTCATCGTAATAGATAAGCACGCCGCCCATGAAAGAATAATATACGAGCAGCTCAAGCGCGACAGCGGTGAACGCTCCGCTCAGCTCCTGCTCATGCCCGTGACCGTCACCCTCTCAAAGGAGGAGTACGCCGCCGTTATCGACAATATCGAGCTTATCAACAGCTCGGGCTTTGAAGTCGAGGATTTCGGCAGCGGCTGCGTGATAGTGCGGGAGTGCCCGATGGAGCTTTCGGCAGACGATGTTGCCGCCGTTATCGAGGAGATAGCGGGCAGATTCGTCGATAAAAGGCAGGATGTTTCCTTTGAGAAGCTCGACTGGATATTCCATTCCGTCGCCTGCCGCAGCGCAATCAAGGCGGGCAACTTCACCTCAAGGCTCGAGATGGAGCGCTTCGCAAAGCAGCTCCTTTCAATGCCCGATATCCGTTACTGCCCCCACGGCAGACCTGTTATGATAGAAATTACTCAAAGAGAGTTGGAGAAGAATTTTGGCAGAGTCTAAGATACCTCTGGCTGCGATAGTCGGCCCGACCGCAAGCGGCAAAACTTCGCTTGCCGTCGCCGTATGCAAGGCGCTCGGCGGCGAGGCCGTCTCATGCGACTCCATGCAGATCTATAAAGGCATGGATATCGCCACGGCTAAGCCCACCGAGGCGGAGATGCAGAGGGTGCCGCATCATCTGATCGGCTTCCTTGACCCGAGCGAGCCTTTCAGCGTTGCCGATTACTGCGTTCTCGCCTCCGAAGCGATACGCGATATACATTCGCGCGGCAGGCAGGCCGTCCTTGTCGGCGGCACGGGGCTGTATTATTCGTCTCTCGTCGATAACATCGAGTTTCTGCCCGAGAAATCCGATATCGCTTACCGTGAATTTCTAAAAGAAAGAGCGGAGCGGGAGGGGGCGCAGGTGCTGCTCGACGAGCTTGCCGAGATAGACCCCAAGGCAGCCTCCGAGCTGCACCCGAATAATCTCGGCCGTGTGATACGGGCGCTGGAGCTTTACCATACCACGGGCAAGACCAAGAGCTTCCAAAACGAGGAGTCAAAAAAGACTCCGTCGCCGTTCGATTTGAGGGCGGTGTGCCTTGACGCTCGAGACAGGCAGGTGCTCTATGATCGCATTAATCTGCGTGTGGAGCTTATGCTTCAAGCGGGTCTTGTCGAGGAGGCAAAAGCCTTTTTTGCCGAGCCTTTGGGCAGGACGGCGAAGCAGGCGATAGGCTACAAAGAGCTTTACCCGTATTTTGCGGGGGAGAGAACTCTCGACGAATGTGTTGAGCAGCTTAAAATGCAGACCCGCCGCTACGCCAAGCGCCAGTTGACCTGGTTTCGAAGGGACGAGCGGATAAAATTTCTTTATATAGACGATTACGACACGCCCGACGGACTGCTAAATGCAGCGCTGGCGGCGCTTCGGGGGGAGTGAGAATGAAGCAAAAGGGGATACTTATCAAGGTGCTTTCCGTTCTGGCGGCTTTCATCATTTTCGGCTACTTTGCGGTGCAGATATATGAGATGATAGGCCGCAATTACGCTACCCGCACCGCTTATATCCAGACCGTCACTGACTCGGTCGACGCCGAGATGTTCGTCATTCGCGACGAGGTGATCCTCGATTCCGGCGGCTCGGGCGTGATAGTTCCGATAGCCGTCAACGGCGAGAGGGTCAGCAGGGGCAGCGAAATAGCCGCTTCGTTCCCGTCGGAGCAGAGCGCGGAGAATTATTCGCTTCTTCGTAACCTCAATAAAAAGCTCACCGCCTATAAGAAGATAAGCAGCCAGCTTCGGCTTGCGAATCTCGATATAGACAAGCTGTCTGATGAGATCGACGCCGATTTCATCTCAATGCTCAATATGGCATATAACAACGATTATTCCTCCGTTGCCGAGAGCGAGCTTGCCTTCGCAGAGAAGCTCTCGCGTAAGCAAATTTCGCTCGGTCAGACGGTCGATTGCTCCGAGGCGATAGCTTCGCTCGAGTCTCAGATAGCTTCGCTCTCCGCAAGCAGCACTCCGTCGCGGATAGTCGCGGCAGAGAGCGCGGGATATTACGTCAGCAACCTCGACGGCTATGAAGGTCTACTGACGGCACAGGGCATTGACTCCCTCACCGCTGAGAGCCTGCAAAACGCCCTCGACAGTGGCGCAAAGAGCGTGCCCGAGCAGTCGCTCGGCAAGATAATCAGCGGCTACAATTGGTATGTCGCCTGCATTATCGACAATTCCGTGGCTTCGCAGCTAACGACAAACGGCAAATGCAAGCTGAAGCTCGGCGATTTGACGGTTGAGACAAGCGTTTACGCCGTCAAGCCCGCCACGGAGGGCAAAAACCTTGCAATATTCAAGTGCAACCTTATGAATGAGCAGCTTGCGACGCTAAGACGCTTCAGCGGCTCGGTCATACTCAATGAATACACCGGCCTGCGGGTCAGCAAGGACGCCGTCAGAGTTGATAAGGACGGCGTGACGGGTGTATATGTCAGGCTTGCAAACATCGTTGAATTCAGAGTATTTGATACCCTTTATTCCACTGATGAATATATAATTACGGACGAACCCTCGGATTCGGATATCCTCGCAATGAAAAAGAAAGGATATCAATATCTCAAGCTCTATGACGAGGTCTTTGTTTCGGGAAAGGATCTAAAGGATGGAATGGTTATCGGATGAAGAGAGATTTAAGGCGATAGAAGAGAATCTGAAGCTGATTCGCGAGGATATCGCCGAGGCGGCGCTTGTCGGCGGCAGGCAGCCGAGCGATGTGGCGCTCATGGCGGTCACCAAGACGGTCGAGAGCAGATTCATCAATCACGCCATCGGCTGCGGGATAAACCTCATCGGCGAGAATAAGGTGCAGGAGTTCCTCGGCAAGGAGCCGGAGCTTGACCTCAGCGCCTGCAAGGCTCACCTGATAGGTCATTTGCAGTCAAATAAAGTCAAAAAGATAGTCGGCAGGGTCGACACGATACAGTCGGTCGACACGGTCGATATCGCGCGGGAGATAAGCAAGCGCTCGCTCGAGGCGGGGGTCAATACCAATATCCTGCTCGAGGTCAATGTCGGTAATGAGGACAGCAAGTTCGGCTTCACCCCCGAGGAGACCTTCGAGAGGGCGTGCGAAATCGCGGAAATTCAGGGCGTTTCTGTCAACGGATTGATGTGCGTAGCCCCGATATGCGAAAAAGAGAGTGAAATTCGGTCAATTTTTTCAAATATGCATCAACTGTTTATTGACATCCATGATAAAAAAATAGATAATATTAATATGAGCGTTCTCTCAATGGGAATGTCCGGCGATTACAAACAGGCGATTCTTGAAGGCGCAAATCTCGTGCGTATCGGCTCGGCGATTTTCGGCGCAAGGATCTACAGATAACAAGGAGGATCAACCATGAATATCAAAGGTTTAGTCAGAAAGTTTATTAACGGTACAGACGACGATTATATCGAGAGCGAGGAGCAGGAATACGAGGATGATTTTGATTTCGCCCCCGACCAGTCTCCGCTGCCCGAGCCGCAGATCCATCCCGTCCACAGCAGAAGCGAAAAAGCCTCCGGTGGGAATGTTGTCAATATCAATTCTTCAAAGAACGCCTCTGGTCAGGTCAAGCCCCACGTCGTTTTCCAAAAGATAGACAGGTTTGAGGAAGTGGCCGAGGTCGCCGATATACTCAATGAGAAGAGGATCGTTATCCTTAACCTCGAGACCTGCCCCAACGACGCTTCACAGAGGATAATCGACTTCCTTTACGGCGTCGCATACGCAAATCACGGCGTATTTAAGAAGGTTGCGGGCAGAGCCTACATAATCACCCCCTACAGCGTCCCCGTTACCGGCGAGCTGCTTGACGAGATCAGTGGCGGCTCCTCAAATGAATGAACTATAAGAGAGGATAGGTGTTGAAGATGCTTAAACCCGAACAGATAGTCAATGCAAAATTCACCCCCGTGAGCAAGGGTACTTACAGCGCCGAGGAGGTTGACGCTTTCCTCAAGACGGTCGCTTCCGAGTATGAGAAGTCGCTTGCCGAGAAGGCGGAGCTTATCAAGAAGATAAGCATCCTTGCCGACAAGATCGAGAGCTACCGCAGCGATGAGGAAGCCATAAAGCTCGCTCTGCTTGACGCTCATAAGATGGCTGAATCCGTCAGCAAGACCGCCAAGAATAAGGCGGATGAGACCGTCGCCGAGGCCGAGACCAAGTCAAAGGCGATAGTCGACGGTGCAAACCGCCAGTCCGCTCAGCTTATCGACGAGGCAAGGGAGCAGGCGAGGGATATTGTCGATAACGCCAAGAATGCCGTTGCTTCTCTTACCGAGAGGGCGCAGAACGAGACCAACCGTACCATCAACGCGGCCCGCTCCAAGGCCGCCGAGATTATCGCCGCCGCCGAAAACAGAGGCAAGGCGATTATCGGCAACAGCCGTGACGAATATACAAAATATATCGCCGCCATTGAGGAGGCGAAGAAGGATGCCGCCATTTTCAAGCAGACTCTTGCGGACCTTTGCCGCAAGGAGCTTGAGCAGGTCGAGGCTCTGCCCGACGACTGCATCATAGTTGCGGAGAATGTCGGCGACGACGTGCCCCTTTGTGACGAGCCGGCGGCCGAGATAGCCGAGGAGCTGACCGTTGAGGCAGCTGAAGTTGAAGAGACAGTCGAGGAGAAGCCCGCCGAGCCTACTATCCCCGCTGAGGCAGTCTTTGAGCCGGAAGCCGCCAAGGAGGAGGAAGCGACGGAAGAATCGGAGCCGGAGCCGCCCGCCGAGGAGGAGATACCTCAGGTAGAAGCAGCGGTCTATGTTCCCGAGCAGCCCAAGGAGGCCGAAGCCGAGGAACAGGAGATTGAGGAGGATTTTGACGACCTCTTCAGCCTTATTGACAGCACCGATTCCGAGAATATAGCCGCCGATATCGACGATGTGCTCCCCGAAGCCACCGAGGATGAGGTCGCCGCAGAGGCAGCCGAGGACGAGGAGGAATTTGAGGGCTTCAAGGTCGATCTCGACGAGATAGCCGACGCAGAAGAGGACGATGACGATGATGACGACGATATTTCGTCGCTGTTTGACAGCCTCTTTTAATAAATAACCGATTAGTGAGGTCAATATGTTTCAAGCGATATCTCTTGCAGTCATAGCGGCTCTGACGGTCATTGATCGCCTGACCAAATATGCGGCGGTCACCTCCGTTAAGCCGAACGGACCGTTCAAATTCCTTTTCGGTCTGTTTCAGCTCAGGTATGTTGAGAATACCGGCGCGGCGTTCAGCTCGTTTTCGGATAACACCGTGTTGCTCACCGTCTTTACCGTGCTCATTCTCATCGTCTGTCTCGTGCTGCTGATGATACGCAGGATAAAGCCCGTTTTCCCCAACATCTGCCTTGTGCTTATTGTTGCGGGCGGGCTGGGCAACGTGATAGACCGTGTTCTCTACGGCTATGTCATTGATTTCATCGAGCCGCTTTTCATGGATTTTGCTGTGTTCAATTTTGCGGATTGCTGCATCACCGTCGGCGCATTCATGCTCATCGGCTACGAAATATACGGCCTCATCCGTGATAAGAGCAGTAAAAAAGATCATAATGACACAGAGCATTAATTCAATCGAATACGGCGAGCCTGTCAGCTTTGCCGTCGAGCCGAGCGATGACCTTGTTCGGCTTGATAAAACTCTGTCGCAGGCTCTCAGCGAGTATTCCCGCTCTTTTGTGCAGGGGCTGTTTGCCAACGGACTTGTGATGTGCAACGGCAGACAGGTTCAAAAGAATCATAAGCCGAGGCAGGGCGATATCGTCAGCTTCACCGTGCCCGAGCCGAAGGAGCTTTCGGTCAGGGCAGAGGATATCCCTCTTAATATAATGTATGAGGACGGCGACCTGCTCGTGGTCAATAAGCCGCAGGGCATGGTCGTTCACCCCGCGCCGGGTAACTATGAGGGCACCCTCGTCAACGCACTTTTGTGGCATTGCAAGGGCAACCTTTCGGGGATAAACGGCGTTATCCGCCCCGGCATTGTCCACCGCATTGATAAGGATACGAGCGGGTTGCTGCTCGTTGCCAAGACCGATGCGGCTCATGCCTCGCTTGCTCAGCAGATAAAGGAGCACTCGCTCGACCGTGAATACAGAGCCGTTATCTGCGGTAAGCTCAAAGAGAAGAGCGGCGTTGTGGACGCCCCGATAGGCAGGAGCACCGCCGACAGAAAGAAAATGTGTGTCACCGACAAGAATTCCAAAAACGCAGTCACCCATTATGAGGTGCTCGAGGAATTCAGCGGCTATTCCTTTGTGCGTCTGAAGCTCGAGACGGGCAGGACGCACCAGATAAGAGTCCATATGGCTTATCTCGGTCACCCCGTTGCGGGCGACCCGCTCTATGGCTCAAAGGATCGCTTCGGGATGCTCCGCGGGCAGTGCCTCCATGCGGGGCTTATCGGCTTCACTCACCCGACGACGGGGGAGAGGATACGTCTGGAAGCGCCGCTGCCCGAGTATTTCACAAACTTCCTCAGGAGAATAAAACAGTTATGACCGATAAAAAGCCGCTTTCGGATTGGCTCATAGTCTCCGATATCGACGGCACTCTCAATAATAAGTTCAGGCAGCTCCCGGAGAGGAATAAGCTCGCCATTGAGCGCTTTGTTGCCGAGGGCGGGCATTTTACCCTCGCCTCGGGCAGAAATCCGCAGTCCATGGAGCGGCATTTCCGCTCCCTGCCGATAGCGGGCACGCCCGCCGTCGTTATAAACGGCGCAGGCATCTATGATTTTTCCAAAAATGAAATGGTGTTTTTCAGCCCTATGAGCAATGAGGGGATGCGCCTTGCCGTTGAAGCGGCAAAAAAATTCCCGCTGGTCGATGTCATAGTCGTTGCAAAGGATACCATTTATATTACAGGCACGGGTTGGTTCGGCAAGCTCTTTGTCAGCGCCGATCATCTCGACCACTCGCACATTCGCAATATCGACGATGTGCCTAAAAAAGATTGGGGCAAGGTAATATTTTCCGGCTTGCCGACAGATATTAAGAGGGTGGAGAAGTATTTTCGCTCGCTGACCGACCCCGATATCACGATGATGTCGTCCTCCATAGCCAGCTTTGAGATCCTTGCGAGGAATACTCACAAGGGCACGGCGGTGCTGAAGCTCGCCGAGCTTCTCGGCATTGATAAGTCTCATACGGGCGCAATAGGGGATTATTTCAACGATTACGATATGCTCAAAAGCGTCGGAGTGCCCGCCTGCTGCGGTCAGGCTCCGAAAGAGATGAAAAAAATAGCGCAATTCGTCGCCTGCCATTGCAACAAGGGCGCCGTTGCGGATTTCATCGAATACATAGAAAAAACGGCGGGGCACCGGGATTGACCGCCCGCCTTTACGCAATACCAATAAATCAAACAGGAGGTGGCTGCAATGGATGCAGTTATCAGAAAACAGTTGAAGATCAGGGCTTGCAAAGCGAGAATGGGGATCATCGAGGGCGTTTTTAACGCTAAATCGGGTCACCCAGGCGGCTCGCTTTCATGCGTTGATATTCTGACTTATCTCTATTTTGACCACATGAATATCGACCCGCAGGATCCCAAGAATGAGGATAGGGATCGCTTCGTGCTCTCCAAGGGTCACGCAGCCCCCGCTCTGTATTCAGTCCTCGCTCTCAGGGGCTTCTTCCCCGTTGAGGAGCTTAAAACTCTCAGAAAGAGCGATTCCATGCTTCAGGGTCACCCGAGCGTTAAGTATACCCCGGGCGTAGATATGTGCACCGGCTCCCTCGGTCAGGGCATCTCCGCTGCTTGCGGCATGGCTCTCGGCGCAAAGCTCGCAGGCAAGGACTTCAGAGTCTTCACCGTCCTCGGCGACGGCGAGATACAGGAGGGTCAGGTCTGGGAGGCTGCTATGTATGCCTCTGCAAAGGGCCTCGACAACCTCGTGGCGGTCGTTGACAACAACGGTCTCCAGATAGACGGCAAGATAGCCGAGGTCAATTCCCCCTATCCGATAGCCGAGAAATTCAAATCCTTCGGCTGGAATGTGCTTGAGATAAGCGCTCACAGCTTCGATGAGATAGACGCAGCTTTCAATGCGGCGGCCGAATTCAAAGGCAAGCCCTCCGTAATAGTCGCAAGCAGCGTTAAGGGCAAGGGCGTCTCCTTTATGGAGGATCAGGTCGGCTGGCACGGTACCGCCCCCAACGCCGAGCAGTATGAGCAGGCCATGAGCGAGCTTAATGCCGCTCTCGCAGAGCTTGAAGCATAAGAAAGGAAGGCATTGAAATGGCTGATATTATTAAAACTGCGACCCGTGACGCTTACGGCAAAGCGCTCGTCGAGCTTGGCGGGATAAATGATAAGATAGTTGTTTTGGACGCCGACCTTGCTGCGGCTACCAAGACGGGTATGTTTAAGAAGGCGTACCCCGACAGATTTTTTGACTCGGGCATAGCCGAGAGCAACATGATGGGTGTTGCCGCTGGTCTCGCTACCACAGGCTACACCGTATTCGCAAGCACCTTCGCAATGTTCGCGGCGGGCAGAGCTTATGAGCAGGTCAGGAACTCCATCGCGTATCCGCACCTTAACGTCAAGATCGGAGCTACCCATGCGGGCATCTCCGTCGGTGAGGACGGCGCGAGTCACCAGTGCTGCGAGGATATCGCGCTCATGCGTGTTATCCCCGGTATGGTCATAATCAACCCCGCCGATGATATCGAGGCCAGAGCGGCTGTTTTCGCCGCCGCCGAATACGAAGGCCCCGTCTATATGAGATTCGGTAGACTTGCAGTGCCCAGAATTTTTGACGAGAGCTATAAATTCGAGCTCGGCAAGGCCGTCACCCTGCGTGAGGGCAGCGACGTGACGATAATCGCAACGGGCCTTATGGTCAATGAAGCGATCGAAGCCGCTAAAGCGCTTGCCGACGAGGGCATCAGCGCCGAGGTCATCAATATCCACACCATCAAGCCTCTTGATAAGGAAGCGGTCATTCGCTCCGCGGCCAAGACTGGTGCAGTTGTTACTGCAGAGGAGCACAGCATCATCGGCGGCCTCGGAGGTGCAGTCGCAGAGGCCCTTTGCGAGAGCGGCAAGCCTGTACCCGTTGTCAGGCTCGGCGTCAACGACGTTTTCGGCAGATCGGGTCCCGCTGTTGAGCTTCTTCATATTTACGGTCTTGATGCACAGAATATTGTTGCAAAGGCCAAGCAGGCAATAGCGCTTAAATAAACACTTAGGCGGTTGCTCCGTTTTGTCGGGGCAACCGCCCAAACGGATAGGGTGAGAGAGATTGAAGGAGCTTTTGGCTAAGCTTCGCGCAAACATCAAGATAGTTATAGCTGCGTTGGCGGCTCTTGTTGTCATTATCTGCGCCGTGGTCGTCATAACTCAGGTCGTCGGTTCAAAGTCGGCTCAGAATACGGTGACGGCCGTTTATAAGCGGGAGGGCAAGAGCGTTGTACGCATTGCGGGGCAGGAGCTCGTTATCGACGATACCACGGCGGACGATTTTGCCTGCGATAAGGAGCATGGCAGAGTATTCTACCGTGTGAATTCCGCCTCCTCCGATTCTCTCTATGACCTTTGCTATGTCGAGCTTAAAAAAGGCGAAATAACCGCCCCGAGGATAATCGACTACGGCGTTGAGAAGGATTACGGCGTGTCGAACGGCAAGGTGTATTACCGCAAATTCAACCGCACCATAGGCGCCGACGACGGCTGCGTGTGCGACCCGGGCAATAAAAAGATAAGCACCTTCGCCGAGAATGTCAGCACTGTCTATACCCTTGACGGCGCAAGCGAGATATACTTTATCAAGATGCACGGCGATACCCGTGTGCTCTACCGCTTTGACGGCGAGCAGCCGACCGAGGCTGCAAGAAACGTTGTAGGCGTTTACACCTATAACGGTGTCGATAAGCCGCACATTATTTTTGAGAAAAAGTCGCAGACCGTAAACGGTGCGACGGAGATATATATTGCGGAGGCGGGCGGTCAACCTGCGCTTATCTGCGATAACGCCGTCTCGGTGATGTATGATAACTACAGACCCGGCGGCAACCTCTATTATTTCACCTCGTCCGACGAGAGCGTGTCCTGGAGCTATGTCATCTCCGATAATTATGAGGAGAGCGACAAGAGCATTACCCGCCCCCACAGGACTGATTTCTTCTCATTCTTCGGCGTTTCCGCCGATTATAACAAGGCGCTGCGCGAATATCAGGATAAACTCATTCGCGATGAGATAAGAGCGGCGCTCAACGAATGCGTTGCAAACGGTGATTTCTCCGTCCCGGCGTTTACTGCCTTTGCTTATACTCCGAACGGCGTGCTCAAGGTCGCCGACGACGTTGACCCGACCAGGGTCTACAGCGTTGCGGCTAACGGCGAGCCGAAAATAATATTTGAATCCATGAAAGTCCTCAGCGGCGAGACGGCAATGGATACCCTCGTGGATATCGCTCAGCGCAGCAATATGAGCGAGGTCATCAAATACGCCAAATCCATAGTGACCGACAGCGTGGTCTCCGACGGTATGGCGGTCGCCGCAAATATCGGCGGCTCACCGGTCAGCCACCCGCTTGCCGGCTATGATAAATCAAAGACCCTGTTCTCGTTCTCCGAGGACGGCAGCAGGATATTCGCCCTCGTCAGGGATAATGCGGGCGAGAGGCTCAGCCTCTTTACCAACAGCATCGATCCCTCGGGTGCTCCCTCGGGCGAGGTAGGCGTCGACACAGGTATTTCGAGCTATCGCTTTACGGAGGATTCCGTAGTGTATCTCAAATCCGATATCGGCAAAGGGACGGGCGACGTTTTTGCCTATAACGGTGAGAAGAGCGTCAAGCTCGCCAACGCCGCCAATGCGTTCCAGCTTGAGAAGGGCGATAATATCGTCATTTTGAAGAATTACGACTCGAACGCCTCCGACCCGACCGCCGACCTCTATGTCTATGAGGACGGCAGGGAGAAGCAGGTTGCTTCCAATGTGAGCACAGACAGCCTTATCTGCTCTCAGGACGGCGTTCTGGGCTATATCAGTGTCGACGACAGCGGTGCGAGGAGCTTCGGCATCTACGGCGGCGGTGAAGCCGTCACCGCTTCGTCGGGTGTGAGCGAGATATTGCTGTTGGTGTAATATATGTGAAAGGACGGCAGGATGATGGATTCAAATCAAGTTCTGAAAAAGTCGGTTTTCGGCGGATTTAATAAAGAAAAAGTGCTCGGGTATGTCGAGCAGCTTCAAGCGGAGATACTCGGGCTTAAAAAGGAGCTTGCCGCCAAAAACGCCGACAGCTCCGAGATAGCGAAGCTCAATGATGAGAATGCCGAGCTAAAAAAACAGCTCGAATCCGTTAAGGAGGAAAACAAGGTGTTAAGCGAAGAGAACGAGAGCCAGCTCCGTATGAATGCGGAGTATGCGCTGCGTATGGAGGAGTATGAGGCGAGCGCCAAGGAATATCAGAGTATGCTCGACGAATGCGCCGCTCACTTTGAGGAGATAGAGAAGCAATTCTCGCAGCTCGAGGAAGCATACAATAAGAGAATGCTGACTGACGGCGACTCAAGTCAGCGTGAGCGTATGGTCAGCAAGGCCACCGCCGAGATAGAGGAGATAAACGACAGGCTCGAAAGCTCCTTCACTAATTTTGACGCGGCTGTCGGCGATCTCAGGAGCAACACGAGCGACATTATGGCGGCGTTCAAGAGCTTTGAAGAGATGTTTGCCAAGGCGAATATCGAGGATATGTTATAATATGGCTAAGTACAGCATAAATATTAATGAGCTTGCCGAGTATGCCGATACCCTCAGGGCGGGTGATGAAGTGCTGCTCAGCGGCATTGCCTACACCTCGAGGGATGCGGCTCACAAGCGCATCTTTTCACTTCTCGACAGCGGCGAAGCGCTGCCCTTTGACCTCAAAGGCGCCTGCATATATTTTGCCGGTCCTACGCCCACTCCGCCGGGCGCAGTTATCGGCAGCTGCGGCCCGACCACCTCGGGCAGGATGGATGTCTATTCGCCGAGGTTGCTCGATCTCGGCCTCGCCGCAATGATAGGCAAGGGCGACAGGAGCAAAGCGGTCTATGAAGCTATAGTCAGGAATAAGGCAGTTTATTTCTGCGCCGTCGGCGGTGCGGGTGCGCTGTGTTCAAAGCATATCGTATCCTGCCGTGAGATCGCTTTCGGCGACCTTGGCTGCGAGAGCGTGAAGGAATTGCGGCTTGCGGATTTCCCGGTCTTTGTCGGTATAGATTCCAAAGGCGGCAGCCTTTTCAGAAGATGAACATACGTTAAAATAAAAAATATCGGATAAATAAACGCTTTCTTTTACGGAAAGCGTTTTTGTTTTTGGTGGTGCTATGGGATTTATTGATTTTCTCCGTGCGAGCTTCGGCACAATGCCGACTGCGCTGACCTTGATCGCAACGCTTGCCGTCGTATTCGTCAACGGCTGGACGGATGCGCCGAATGCTATTGCCTCCTGCGTGTCCACAGGCTGCCTGAGCATGAGGAAAGCCGTTATACTCGCAAGTATATCGAATTTTGCGGGCGCTTCGCTGATGAGGGGGATAGGGGCAAAGGTTTCGGAGACGGTGATCAATATGGCGGATTTCGGCAGCGACCCTTCGCTTGCTCTCGCCTCTCTGTGCGCCGGGATGAGCGCCGTCGTGGTGTGGGCGACGGCGGCATGGGCGTTCGGCATACCGACCAGCGAGAGCCATGCGCTTTTGGCGGGGCTTGCGGGTGCGAGCGTTGCGATAAACGGCGGCTTCGGCGGCATCGACCTCGCGCAGATAAACAAAGTCCTGCTCGGTCTGCTGTTCTCCAGCGCGGTCGGTTTCGTCTGCGGCTACGGCACTTCAAAGGCGACTGTTGCGGCGTTCTCGGGGATCGAGCGTGATAAAAGCGAGGGCTTTTTTAAGATATCCCAGATCGCTTCAAGCGCCGTGATGGCGTTCATGCACGGGGCGCAGGATACGCAGAAGTTTGCGGGTGTGCTGACCCTTGAGATGCTGATGATGGGCGGCGGCAGAGCGGGCGAGTGGGTGTTCCCCGTGTGCGCCGTGATAATGAGCCTCGGCACGGCTCTCGGCGGTGGCAGGATAATCAAGACCGTCGGCATTGATATGATAAAAATGCAGACTTATCAAGGCTTTGCGGCGGATGCGGCGGGCGGCTTCTGCCTGTTTCTTTCAACGGTTTTCGGCTTCCCCGTCAGCACCACTCACACCAAGACCACCGCCGTCATGGGCGTCGGGGCGGCAAAAAGCCTGCGCTCGGTCGATTGGAGCGTTGCGGGCGATATGGCGGCGGCGTGGCTCTTCACCTTCCCCGGGTGCGGCATACTCGGCTGGCTCATTTCCTGTATATATCTGAGGGTGTTCTGATGAAGAGAAAATATGATTATATCGCCCTGCTCGAGAAGCAGGGCAGCATTGCTCTTGCCCCGACCGAGAGCGGAGCGGCGGAGTCCGAGCGGTGCTATGTGCAGATGTGCAAAATGCTTGTCGCCGATTTCCTGCCGCCGATAGCGAGGGAGGATCTGGCGGGGCTGTCGTATGCCTTTCTTGATGTCGCCCGCCTGTCTCTGCGCCTCGGCGGCGATGAGGGACTGAGCAGAGAAGTGCGGATAATTATCGAGGGCGCACGCAAAGCCGCTTCAAGCTGCGTTGCAAAAGAAAAAGCCTGCCGTGAAATAACGGCAGGGCTTGAGAAGAGATATTCGGAGCTTGAGAGGCGTGTGACCGCCGCCGAAGAAGCGGCGCTCACGGCGGGGGATAGAAACGGTATTATTCATGCCCGACGGTCAAGGCGTCTGTGCGATTCGCTCGGCGAGCTTGTCAGGCTGCTTCGCTCCTGCGTGCTGCGGAATCTTTGATGCGGGCAAAAATTGCGCCGATCACGGCCGATACTATGGTGCCGACGGCGATATTTGTCAGCAGCGTTATGAGCAGCGACAAAGCGAATAATACTATCGTCAGCGGTGAAGCGAAGGCGGCTCGCAGCTTGCCCCACTTGACTGATTGCCATGCACCGACTATCAGCACCACGGCGCACGAGGCGGTCGGAATCCTTGCGCTGTAGGGCGCAAGCGGGATGAAAAGGAGCGCAAGCATAACTGCGCCGAAGCATAGCGCAGCGGCGGTCGCTTTGAATTTTTTCACAGGCTTCGTCGGCAGGAATGCGCCGGGAAGCAATGAGATAAGTATATTGAATACGCCGCCGAATACGAGGTCGGAGCGCTCGGTGTCTTTATCGCCAAGGCGCAGGTAAAGCAGCTGAAGCCAGAGCGCAGCGCCGCAGATAAGGCCCGTGATCAGCACCTCGGAGCCTGCCGCGCCGATCGCGTCGAAAGTGAGCAGCTGCGGGCGGCCGATCGCGCCTATCTCCTTTATAGCCGTCGGCATATATGAGGGGTTCAGCCAGAGATTGAGAAGCAAAGTGAATACCAAAGCGAGAAAAGCAGGCCTTACCGTAAGGCTTGCTTTTTTGAATTTACGTGGGAATGTTATGAGTATCACCATTGTGATGGTGCCGTAGAGCACGCCGCGCCAATTCGGGTGAAAGCCCTTTGAAACATAGGAGGCAAGCATATCCCTGATCATATTGCCTTCTCCGCCGATGGCGAAGTAGTCGTTTGTCTGCATTACCGTCACGGTCAGTGCGCCCGCAAGCATGAGCCCCGCAGTGCAGGCGGGGGAGATGAAGCGGCGCAGCTTATCCGCAAAAGCCGAGGATGCGGCTAGCATCAGCCCGGCAAAGCATACGGCGACCGAGCAGGCGACGGTGCCGCCGACGGCGTAAGCGTAGCTGACGGTCAGGAATCCCATATAGACGGGCATCATCGGCAGTCGAATATCTGGCTCGGAGGCAAGCAGCACAAAGAGAGCGCCGAGCGCACCCACAGCGGGACCTATGCCGGAGCAAACGCCCATGCTCAGAGCCACGGCAATAACGCCGGTGGCGAAGCCGAGGGATTCGGCAGGGAATTTTTTGTTTTTATCAATGGTCTGCAATTCAGATTCTCCGTTCTCAAACGCCGATTTTTAAAATTACCGCATAATAGTTTACATTAAAATGGAAAACTATACAAGTGCTTTTTAAAATATTCTGAATTTTTTTATATTATAAAATAATATTTAATTCGCCTATTGAAAAACAGAGCGATATATGATTTAATAAAATTACAGGGAACCTCGGCAGAGGAGCTTTCCCTCAAAAACACTGTGAATGGAGAGATACCTATGGCAAACACCTTGAACGGCACTCAGGCGACCAAAAGGATACCCAGCATTGACAGATTTAGAGGAACAGTAATCTTTTGCATGATTGTATTCCAGTTTGTTGCGGGATTCCCGAATCTTGGGGCCATCTCGCATATCAGCTCTCATGCGCCCAAAGAGACGGCGATATACATTCTGCCGAATCTTGCCATTGCCGATGTCGTGGCGCCGATGTTTATCCTCGCAATAGGCCTTACATATATCCCGTCGTTCCGCAGGCGTGCGGAGCGCAGCGGCACCAAGGTTGCAGTGCTCCACTTCCTCGGCAGATACCTCTCGCTTATCGGCATCGGTATGTGCATGAACGGCATTAATAATATTCTCGACGGCGATTCAAAGCCGCTCAATTACGTCATCATAGCCCTTACTATAGCTGTGCTCGTTTCCGGACTCATAACCTTGATACTTAAAGCCTGCAAGGCAAAGAAAGCGGGCAAGGTGTGCGGCAAGATAGTGCAGTATCTTGTTATACTTCTCGGCGTGCTCGGCATCTGCATCACCACGGTCAATTTCATCATGCTCTGCCTCGGCAAGACCGATCACAGCTTCGGCTATTGGCTCGTACTTCATCACATCGGCTTTGCGGGTCTTGTTTCGCTGCCATTTGCTAACTTAAAGGGCAAAAAAGGCTCGATAATAAGGCTTGTCGCAGGTATAATCATTGTTGCGCTCTTTGCTCTTTTCCATGAGGGCAATCTTCCTCACGACGCATTCGACAGCAACCGTGAGCTTATCGACGTTGTTGCCGACGGCGGTCTCTCCGGCGGCTTCGCCTACGGCGGAATGCTCCTTATCTACACGTTCTTTGCCGACATGTATTACGAGGGCAAGAAGAATTATTTCATCAGCCTCGGCATATTTGCCGTCCCCGTTGCGGCTCTCATCGCCGCCGTGTTTGCAACTCTGCCCGAGGGCACTACCGCATGGGCGGGTGCGCTGAGCAGCTTCCTGCCCATCAATAAGGGCAGCGTCAGCCCCTCCTATGTTATCATAACGGCGTTCATCAGCCTTGTTGCTTTTGCTGTCTATGATGTCTTCAACTTCTATAAGAGCAGGTTTGACCCGCTTGCGTGGTACGGCAAGAACCCCATACTCCTCTACATAATCGAGTTTGCCGTTATCGGCGGCATCAACGCGGCTCTCGGCGATTTCTTCAAGACAGCCTCGGTGCTTGTCTCGGCGATAATTGTTATCGTGACTGTTGCGCTGCTCACGCTCTTTGCGTATGTCCTCAACAAGAAGAATGTTGTGTTAAAACTTTGATTATAATTCCAAAAACAATACAAATTTTACCTGATTTGTGCTAAAATCAAATCTATGCAAAAATGACTGCCGCCGATCGATCCTTATCGTGATTGATCGGCGGTTGCCGAGGATAATAACATTTACGGAGCTGACCGATGGATAAGACCCGCATCAAAAAAATAGCCACTTGGATCATTGTGCCTCTCATGGGGGCGATATTTGTGCTCGATATAGTGACGGTCGCGCTCGGCAACGCCTATTGCAAGCCGTGGACGCCGCAAAGGGAGACCTTCACCTACGAATACGGCAACGACAGGATACATTTCCTAAACACAGCCAATTCGGACGCTATTCTCATCGAGAGTAACGGCAGATTTGCGCTTATAGACGCCGGCGAGGGGAATAATAACCCGAGGAGAAAGACCGCCTACAAGGGATATGAGGACGAAGTGAGAGCCTATATCAAACAGGTAGCCGCCGACGGCAGCGGCACGGCTCGCCTTGATTTCATCCTCGGCACCCACTGCCACTACGACCATATCGGCGCTTTCCACGCGATCATCACCGACCCGGATATCAAGATAGACAAGGCGTATTTCAAGCAGCTGAATCCTCGGACGGATAAGGATTACGAGATAGAGCGCTGGAAGATAGACGAGACCTATTCTCAGATCCTCAGTGACCTTGAGGCGCTCGGCGTGCCCGTTATCAGCGACCTGCCGCGGGAGGAATTTGCCTTCGGCGATTTTACGATCAAGTTTTTCAATACCGTTACTCCGCCGGAGCTGGACGGCGAGGGCGAGAATGCGGCGAGCGTCGGCGTTAAAGTGACAAAAGGGGAGCGCACGGCGTTCCTTGCCGCCGATATCACCAAGTCGACGGGGCTTGAGCAGCTCCTCGGCGGGCAGATAGGCCACGTTGACCTGCTCAAGGTCGGCCACCACGGCTATCTCGGCTCCTCCTCCGCAAAATTCCTGAGGCAGCTTTCGCCTGAGGTTGCGATAGTTACAAATCAGCTCGGCAAGGTCTATCCGAATGTCAAATGGAATCTGACAATGATTGCCAAGGTGCCGTTCTTTGCCACCTATGACCACAACGGCATAATCGCCTCATTTACCGACGACGGCAGGATAGTTTTGACCGACCGCATACATGATTATTAATGTTTTCTTAATTTCACCGTATGTCAATTGACTGCGCGGCGGTAAAATGATATTATTGATTGACACCGATGATATGGATGGATAAATGATTTATGAGTTTGACCTGTTACGACTATCTCAAAGCAAGTGAAAAACGAAACGGCAACTTTCCTGCGGCCATAGCCTTCGGCTGCAAGACAAGCCTGACAAAGCTGATGCGGGATATCGACTCCCTCGCCGGCTATATCAACTCTATCGGGATAGGCGACGGCGACGCCGTTACCGTATTCCTGCCGACCGTCATTCATGCTTTCACTTCTTTTTATGCGCTCAATAAGATAGGCGTCATAGCCAATATAGTCCACCCGCTCACATCCCCGGACGCGCTCAAGGAGATCATGATAACCACCTCATCAAAGGCGGTGTTCATCCTCGACATACTTGCGGCGGATTACGCCGACGTTATCAACGATTGCGGCATTCCCTGCATAATCTGCTCGAATTCCGATTATGTTTCGCCGCTCGTGGTGCCCGCGTTCAAAGTGTTTGAGAAGAAAAAAAGCGTCGGAATCGACCGCTATAAGAATTCGATAAAATACAGCCAGGCTCTTATAAAAGGGCACTCCGTCAAGACCGTCGACTGCCACGACGGCGAAAAAACCGCCGTTTATCTTCACGGCGGCGGCACGACCGGCAAGAGCAAGACAATAATGCTCTCGGGTGCCAATATAAACGCGATTGCGGATAAGCTCGAGCCGTTTGATATCCCCGATTTGAAGCCGGGCAGGGAGTGCTCACTCGTGGTGCTGCCGATGTTTCACGCATTCGGCCTCGCCGTTGCCATGCATTATCCGCTCACCCATGGCTATACCCTGCTGCCCATGCCGCAGTTCTCCGCAGAGAGCGCAAACAAGCTCATGCGTAAACACAATATCACCTTCATCCTCGGCGTGCCGAATATGTTCCGCAAGATGTATGAGGAGAAGCACTTCGCAGGTCCTCATCTCAAGAATTTGAGGCTCGTATTCTGCGGCGGTGATTTCCTGCCCGAGAGATTCGTCAAGGAATTCAACAAAAAGATTGCCGAATACGGCGGCAAAGGCAAGCTCTTCAGGGGCTACGGCTTAACGGAGGTCGGCTCGGTCTGCACCGCCAATTGCTACGGCGCGGTCAGGGAGGAATCCATCGGCCGCCCGCTCAAGGGCATGACCGTTGAGATCTGGGACGATATGAAGAACCGTCTGCCTGCGGGGCAGAACGGTGAGATAGTGGTCAAGGGTTCTACTGTCATGCAGGGCTATTTCAGCGGCGACAATACCGTTATGAATGACGGTGTTTATGTCGATAAAAACGGTGACCGCTGGGTTCTGACAGGCGACCTCGGCTATATGGATAAGGACGGCTTCGTTTACTTCACGGGCCGCAAAAAGCGCATGATAATCATATCGGGCTATAATGTTTACCCTGCCGATATTGAGAACGCCGTGCTTGAGCTGCCGTTTGTCAACGAGGTCTGCGCCGTTCAGGGCTACCACAAAAACAGACCCTGCGTCAAATTATGTGTGACGCTTAAATACCCGATGAATCACGGCGAAGCGATCGACTCTATCCAGTCGTATTGCAAAAAGAATCTTGCCAAATTCTCCTGCCCGAGGAAGATAGAGATTTTTGACTCCCTCCCGAGGACTAAAATGGCAAAGGTAGATTTTATGGCGCTCTCGGATAAATACACCCCCGAGGGCTGAAGAGAGGAAATACAATGAGCAAACAGACAAGAGCACCCAAAGCAGGCGATACCGTCGCAGTGATGAAAACCACGGCGGGCGATATTAGAATACTCCTTTTCCCCGACGCCGCACCCAAAGCTGTCGAGAATTTTGTCACCCACGCGAAGAACGGCTACTATACCGGTATCATATTCCACAGGGTCATTCCCGATTTTATGATCCAGGGCGGCGACCCCACCGGCACAGGCAGAGGCGGCGAGAGCATCTGGGGCGACAGCTTTGAGGATGAATTCAACGTTGATTATCATAATATCAGAGGCGCACTCTCAATGGCGAACGCAGGCCCCGGCACCAACGGCAGCCAGTTCTTTATTGTTCAGGCGAGCGACGTTGACGACGGGCTTCTCGGCCAAATGAGGCAGCTCACCGACAGAGGCTTCCCCGAGGGCTGCATAGAGGACTATGAGCGCCTCGGCGGCACCCCGTGGCTCGACTTTAAGCATACGGTTTTCGGTCAGGTGATCGACGGCATGGAGACCGTTGACGCAATTGCCGCCGCCCCGAGAAACGCTATGGATAAGCCGCTTGACGATATCGTCATTCTCGGCGTCGATATCGAAGAAATCTAATAAAATTTATGGCTCGGTTCACGGCTGTCCCGTGCGCCGAGCTTTTTTGTGAACGCTTGTTAAAGAAAAACAGCCTCCTGCGATGCACGGCAGGGGGCTGTTTAACAGAGGAAAGGAGAGAGAGGAGACTTTTGTTTGCTTTTACTTTGCTGCTGAATGTATTATAGCACAATGTCTCGACATTGTCAATAATATATTTGTAAAAAATATAATTTTTTTTGAATTTTATATCTTAATATGTCGATGCTGATTTTTGACCGATTTTCTGATGAAAAGACCCCGTATGACGGTTGCCATACGGGGCTTAATGTTGCTTACAGCCTTTTCTCGTCCTCAAGTCTGCGTTTTCTGCTTATTATCGCAAGCGGTATGCCTGCGCCCGCTGCGCCGCCGACTGTCAGCCCGAGCAGCAGGAAAAGCCACCAAAGGGGATTCCTGTTTTCTTTCGCTTCATCCGCCGATGCGGCAACGGCTTTCTCTGTGACGGTCGATGAGACTTCAACGCTCTCGCTGTATTTTTCGCCGTAGTCGTCCTCGTAGCTGATAGTGAGAGCTCCGCTGACCTCGCCGAGGATGCCGCTGTCGGGGCGCAGATTCGCCGTGCCGCTCTTGCTCTCGCCCGCAGCTATCGTGCCGATGAGAATAGAGCCGCCCGAGCTTACGCCCTCAACGTCAAACTGCATGATGCAGTTGTATATCGTGCTCTTGCCGGTATTCATAAATACCACGCTGACCGCCGAGGAGTCGCCCTGCACGAGCTTTGCGGGCAGAGCCGCGCCGCTGTATTCAAGGCTCACAGATTGGCGCACGGGTATGCGTACGGTGTCGCTTGAGGTGAGCTGAGTGCCTTCGTCGTCCTCATATTCTGCGGTGATTGTTGCCTTGTGCTCGCCCGATTTTGCTGTGTTTGCCGCGGTGAGATTTATCACCCATGCGTATTCGTCCCCCGCACCGAGCAGCGGCAGATAGGCCGTGCCGAGCCCGTCGCATATCAGCTCCCCGCTCTCCTCGGCAAAGGTGAGCTTGATGCTTTTCATCGCCTTTTTGGTGCTTGTGTTTTTGATTTTTACCGTCACGGCGGTGCTGCCCCCGGGGGAGACGAAGCCGCCGCCGATATCGCAGCCCGTCACCATGGCCCTCGGCTGAGATTTGTCGGTCAATTCTGAGGTCGTCTTTATGCCGCTGACCTTGACGTTTATCGTCTCGGTGGATGTGCCGCCGACCCCGCCGCCAGCTGAATAATCCATCGTGAGGGTTAGGGCGTGATTGCCGTCCGCCGCCTCGGGCAGCACATTCACATTCATCGTCCATTGTGTTTCTCTGCCCGCCCTTATTTCACGGATATAGCCCGAGCCGTTTCTGGTTATGCCGCCCTGAGCGTCGCTGAGGGCTATGCGTATGTCCGTTGCGGCGCTGCTGCGGCTCATATTTTTTATTGTCACGGTTATTCCCGCGCTCTCGCCCGCCGCCAGCTCACCGCCGGGGACGCCAACGCCCGTGACTATCAGCTTCGGCGCCTCGGGGGCTGTCTCCTCTGCCGCAAAGGCTTGACAGGGGAGGAGCAGCAGGCAAAGCACGGCGAAAATTGCAAATATTTTTTTCATCTGTTAAAGCTCCCTTATATTCTCAACTATGCTGTATTTCATCAGCCTGCTGACCTTGGAATACAGATTGACGCTGCAAACGGCAAACAAAACCGCGCAGAATATTGCCGCCTGCCACAATTGCGGCGCGCCGAAATGCTCCGTTATTTCGCTGAGTCCGGTTGAATTCATCGAATGCAATATCGCTGTGAGCAGCAGATACCCGAGCAGATAGACTGCGTAGCCTATTGCCGCGCCTGTGCCCGTCATTGCGATTAGCTGATAAATGAAGGATCCGGTCAATACGCTCTTTGAGGCGCCGACCGTCCTCAGCGTGCCGACCTTTTGCTTGCTTTCCCTGACCTGAGCCGTCAGGAAGTTGTTGATAAGGCTGGCGACCGCCGTGAATATCAGCATTATGACCGCAAGCATGGCGCAGAAAACGCCGCGATATGTCTGAGTATTCTCCAAATCGTCACGGAATTTTGAATAGATCCTCGGCGTTATCACGTTGATCGCGGCGTTCTCAAGCCCGCTCATTATATCGTCGTCGATTTCCTGAGTTATCTGAACGCCGTCCTGCACATTGAGATTCAGGTCGGAGTAGGGCAGATTCGGGATGAGTGCGTCAGCCGCCTGATGTACGGTAATCGCAACTATCGGCAGAGCCGAATATGTCCAAACCGTGTATCTGTCGCCGGAGCGATAATTACTGACTATTGCGCCGATTTTCACTTTTTTCTTCGTCACCGTCATACCCTCGGGGTGCTCAAAGGCTTCGGCGTCGTTTATGCTCACGCCGTCAAAGAGTGAATCCTGCGTTTCGGGCATTTTATCGCAGCTGGCGACCGTCAATTCTATTTCGTCACCGACGTGGAAATAATCCTGCTTTGTAACAAGATCGCATCCGTCCTCTTCCTCCGGGGATATATCCAAATTAATGAACGGATAAGTCCACGACGCGCCGTGACTGTCGGTCTTGTATTCGGCTTTGAAGCCTATCCGCTGCGGCACATAAAGGATTATCTCTTCGCCCGAAAGCAATTTATCCGTGTTTATGCTGCCCTCGATCACCAGCGGAGCAAACAGACTTTTGATTTCGCTCGTGTCATACGAATGCACAACGGCTTCGGCGTAGTCACCGCTTAGCGAGTAGTATTCACGGTGGTTTTTGTATTTGTCATTTTCGGCTATATTGCCGCTCTTGACCGTATTTTTCAGCTGTTCCAAGGTCTCTGCTGCTTCTTCGGCGGCAAAGTAACGATCCGTGTCAAATACGGTTCTTGCCTTGAGGAGTTTGGCGTAATCCGATTCGCCGCTTAGAGGGATTATTATTTTGCCGTATTTTGCGCCCGTGACCTTGCCGATATACGGCGCAGCCTCGACTTTACTCCTGACCTCGTTGCTGTATGACGACTCATTTTCGAGCAGCGGATAATTCACATAGTGCGACCAGACAGTGCCGCCGCTTCGTGACATGGAATAATCGGGCATGGTTTCTATATAGTCGTAATCGCTGAGAAGATATCTCATGAAGTTAAAGGCGCAGCAGATGAGCACCACCGACAGAGCAAGCAGAGTGCTCACGAGGACGAAGCGACCCTTGCGGAATATAAGATTTCGCCTTGCTATCAGCTTTGATGGGTCGAAGCTGAGCTTGTTTTTGAGCTTCAGCCGCTTCATCTTGCGGGTCATGTCGATATCTCTGATAGCCTGCACCGGTGTTATCTTTGAGGCTCTGACCAGAGGGACAAGCGCCGCACCCATTACGCAGGCAATGCCGAGCAAAGCGCCGAGCAGCAGTATGGGCACATTCAGCGTGAAGATGAAGCCGTCGCCGACCGCCTTGGTCACGGCGAATACCGCCCCGATCGAGAGCAGAATGCTTGCGGGGGCGCAGATGAGGCTTATCACCAGCGCCTCTCTGCCGTATATCCTGATTATCTGCCGCCTTGTTGCGCCGACGGCACGCATCATGCCGATCTGCTTGCGCCGCTCTGCGAGATTTGAGCTAAAGGAATTGATTATGCCTATGCAGGATATGAGCGCCAGCACCGCCGCAAAGACGCACAGCAGCACCGTCCTTAGCAGATACGGAGTGTTGTCGCCGTAAAAGCCGTAGAAGTCAGAAGAATTCCATTCACCGACCTCAATACCGTAAGAGTCAAAGAATTCAAGCATGGTCTGATATTTCAAAAAGCCGGCGGAGGCGTTGGCGTAGCAAACTCGGTGCAGCTTTTGGGTTGACGGGTCATATTCCGAGGCGTTCACGACGGCCGATGGGTAATGCTCTGTATCAAACGAGTTACGCATACTGTTTATTAGATTCTTGCGCTTGTCACGCATTATGCCCGTGAGCAGATACGACTTCTCCGCCGCATTTGCGCCGTCAACGTCCTCGACCGTCAGCGTTATCGTGTCGCCGACCTTGGCGCCGCTCAGCCCGAGGGCTATCAGCGCCGAGCGCTCGATCGCTATTTCTCCCGCTTTTTGGGGCATAGCACCCTCAAGGAATGCGGGGTAGGCGAGGGGGATAGCCGCGTCGTCAAAGAATGCTATCGCCGTGCCGTTGCTCTTATCCTCAGGGTCGGTGTAGCCGTAACCGAGCACGTTTGCAAAGGCATATTCGGTTATCTTGCCCTGTGCCTGCATCTCGGCAAAGTCGATATCGCCGCAGTCGAGTATGAGCAGGTCGCTGTTGCCGTAGCGAGCCTTTCTGTCCGCTTTGTTTGAGGCGTCCATGCATACGAGCAGCAGCGCTATTGAAACGGCGAAGGTCATTGCAAGGATTATGCCCGTTATCATCAGCAGGTATTGCCTGCGCCTCGCCTTCAGGCTGCCGAGGGCAAGGCGGTTAACAGTCAGCTTTTTCATCTCAGCCCTCCGAATTCTTGGTGTCGGAGACTATGCGGCCGTCCTCGATAGTGATAACGCGCTCCGCCTGCTCGGCAACATGGAGGTCGTGGGTGACGAGTATCAGCGTTACGCCAAGCTCCTTGCCCGTATATTTCAGCAGTGAGAGCACCTCGCGCCCGCTCTTGCCGTCAAGATTGCCGGTAGGCTCATCCGCAAAGAGCACCGAGGGCTTGTTCGCAAGCGCCCTCGCAATGGCTATCCTCTGCTGCTGGCCGCCAGAGAGCGCCGACGGCAGATGTTCAAGGCGGTCGCGGATGCCGAGCATATCTATTATTTTATTCAGATATTCCTCGTCGGGCTTTTTGCCGTCGAGCATGACGGGCAGCAGGATATTCTCATACCCCGTAAGCTCCTGAACAAGGTTGTAGGCTTGGAATACGAAACCGAAACGCCTGCGTCTGAGAATGGATAGCTGATTGTCGTTATAGGTCGACAGCTTCACGTCATTGTATATAATGTCGCCCGCAGTCGGCGCTTCAAGTGAGCTGAGCAGGTGAAGCAGCGTTGATTTGCCGGAGCCGCTGGGGCCTGTAACGGCGCAGAATTCGCCTTTGTCAAAGCTGACGCTGATATCATCGACCGCCTTTACGGTGTTTTCGCCGCTGATATATTCCTTTGTCAGCGAGGTGCATTCAAGTATTTTCATAATAAACACGCCCTTTCTATCGTATATGATATCATGTCAATCTTTCTTTTCGGTGACTTTAATCTTAAGATTTCGTAAGAAAAAGGGGAGCGTGAAGCTCCCCGCGATTTAATATTGTATTTTTTCCTCGCCCGTGAGGATGGGGAAGCACATAACCGTCCGCAGACCCTTATCGGTATTCTCGGCGGTGACCGTGCCGTGGTGCTTCTCGACTATCGCCTTGGTTATCGCAAGGCCGACCCCCGCGCTGCCTGCTGCCGAGCCTGAGGAGCGGTAAAATCGCATGAAGAGCTTGGTCAATTCCCCGCTCGGCACTCCGCCGCCGTCATCCTCAAAAACTATCTGCGCCGAGCGCTCGCTTTGCTCGACGGCTATATTGATATGCCCGCCGCTGTCTGTGTGCTCGCAGGAATTCTTTATCACGTTGCCTATCGCTTCGCCGAGCCATTGCCCGTCGCAGCGCAGTTGAGCCTCGCCCGAGACGGTTATCACCCTATCGGGGAAGAGCTTACGGAAATATTCGGCGTTTTCATTCGCAATTTCCGCCAAATTCTCGCTCTTCATCTCAAGCTGATATGAGTCCGAGCGCAGCTTCTCCATTCTGAGCAGCTCATGTATCAGCCGCTCCGTCTTGCCTATAAGCTCGAGCTGCTTTTCGTTCCTCGGGGTCGGTGCTTCGGCTCTGTCCATCTCGCAATAGAGCCGCAGACCCGCAAGCGGAGTTTTGAGCTGGTGCGATATATCCGCAACGAAGCGTTCGTTCTCCCTGACGGCGTTCTCCGTGTTCGCCTTTTCAAGCAGCAGGGCATTCTCAAGCTCGCCAACGCTGTTCTCAAGCCGCGAAAGCTTATCGTCCTTTAGGCTGAGAATGGGCTCGCCGCCGCGCATGAAGCCGTCAATGCTGCGCTTCAATGCGCTGAGCCGCCGATTTTTGATTATTATCGCCGCCGCAAGTGCTATGATCACGGCAATCAAAACGACGATAACGGATATCAGCAGTTCATTCATTGCCGTCCTCCCATCTGTAGCCGACGCCTCGCACGGTCACGATATGCTCTGCGCCGATCTTCTCGCGCAGGCGGCTGATGTGGACGGAAAGGGTGTTATCGTCGATAAAGCTGCCGTTGTCGTCCCATATGTTTTGCAGCAGCAGAGTGCGGGTGACGGTGACGCCTCTGCCGTGCATGAGCATGGAGAGAATTTGATATTCCGTCGGTGTCACAAACACATTCTCGCCGTTTTTGCGAACGGTCATGCTGCTGCGCTCAAGCGAAATTCCGCCGCTCTCGGTCGGCTTATCGGCAAGCTCGCTGCGCCTGAGTAGCGCACGGATGCGCGAAAGCAGCTCCTGGAGCCTGAACGGTTTCGTCACATAGTCGTCCGCGCCTGAGTCAAGCCCTCTGACTAGTTGTATCTCATCGTCGCAGGCGGTCAGAAAGAGTACGGGTGTGCCGCAGCCTCGGCTGCGAAGCGCCGTGCAGATATCAAGCCCGCTGCCGTCGGGCAGCATCACATCGAGGATTATCAGCGAGTATTTATCCCGGGTGAGCCGAGCCTGAGCCTCGGCGGCGTTCTGAGCCGTTACAGGCTCGTAGCCCTCCTTGGTCAGCAGCTCCGAAAGTCCGTCACGCAGGAAGAAATCATCCTCGACTACAAGTATTTTTGTCATTATATCACCGCCTGTCGAGTTTATTTTAACATATGGGTCATGTTTTTTCAATAAAAAAAGCTCCGCACGCTTTTTCGGCGCACGGAGCGACATTATTCAGATCAGGATTCGCTATAGGTGCGAGCCTTTTCAAATTCGGCTTCCATCTCGGCCGAGGGCTTCGCGGTGAGAAGCGAAACGACCACGATGAAGATGCAGGAGACGATGAAGGCGGGCATAAGCTCATAGATGCCGAAGATGCCGCCGAGGGGCTTGAGCAGGAGCTTCCAAACAAAGACGGATATACCGCCCGCGAGCATACCTGCGATAGCGCCGGGCCTGTTGACTCTCTTCCAGAAGAGGGAGAAGAGAATGATGGGGCCGAAGGTGGCGCCGAAGCCCGACCATGCGAAGGAAACGACCTCAAATATAACGCTGTTTTCGTCCCAGGCTATAACCATGCCGAATACGGTGATGAGCAGGAGGACGGCTCTTGAGACGTGCATTATCTGCTTGTCGGTAGCGTTCTTTTTGATAACGCTGCCGAAGATATTCTTGGAGACTGCCGAGGCGGCTATCAGCAGATAGGAGTCGGATGAGCTGATGGTCGCTGCGAGGATACCCGCCATTACCACGCCTGCAAGCAGGGGATGGAACAGGAGCTGTGCAAGGTGGGCAAAGACGTTCTCTGCGCCGCTTTGAGTTGCAAGGGCTGCGTCGGTGGGCAGGAGATATCTGCCGAGCACGCCGATGAATACGGCGGCGGTGAGCGAGATAACGACCCAGACTGTAGCTATACGGCGGGATCTTTTAAGCTCAGAGCTCTTACGGATAGCCATGAAACGCAGGAGCACCTGGGGCACGCCGAAGTATCCGAGGCCCCACGAAGCGGTCGAAAGTATGGTAAGGAAGCCGTATTCCGAGCCTTCGCCGAAGAGAGGGGAGCCGTTAAGCGCCTGCTGCACTCCGTTGGTGTCGGTCACGGGGTTCGCAATTGCGGTCAGTGAGAAATAGCCGGGAATGGCTCTTGCGTTCTCAATAACGGCGTTGATGCCGCCTGCCTTGACAGTGCCGCAGACAAACACCCCGACAAGGGCGATTATCATAACGACGGCCTGCATGAAGTCAGATGCGCTCTCGGCAAGGAAACCGCCGAGAATGGTGTAGATGAGCACGAATGCGGCGCCGACTATCATCATCGAGTGATATGAATAGCCGAACAGGCCGGAGAAGAGCTTGCCGCAGGTGACGAAGCAGCTTGCTGCATAGATGGTGAAGAATATGATGATGAATCCGGCGGCGATGGTAAGTATGACCTTTTTCTTCTCATGGAAGCGGTTGCTCAGGAAGTCGGGCACGGTTATAGAGTTGCCCGATACTATCGAGTAGGAGCGGAGTCTCTTTGAGACGAGCAGCCAGTTAATATATGTGCCGACTGCGAGGCCGATAGCCGTCCAGGCGGCGTCGGCAATGCCGCACCAATAGGCAACGCCGGGCAGACCCATGAGGAGCCAGCCGCTCATGTCGGAAGCCTCGGCGCTCATTGCGGCGACCCAGGGGCCGAGCGAGCGTCCGCCGAGGAAGTAGTTCTCTGAATTAGCCTGTGATTTCTTTGCGAAAAATATACCGATGAGAATGACTATCAGCATATAGCCCGCCATTGCGATAAGCAGTTGGAGCTTTTCGCCCATGTAGCATCGTTCCTTTCATGCTTGTGTTACAAAATTATTTCTTAATTGTATCATAACTGTGAACAAAATACAACATCATTTTTCAAAAAAATTAACTTTTCTTGTATTTTAATACTTTCGGGCTTTGCAATCTTGACCTTAGACGTTATTTATGGTAAATTTAATTCGGGATTTTTGATAAATCCGTGTATTTGCATTCATTTTTATAATAGAATAAAAACAGCATCTTTCCGATACTATATGAAAGAAGGAAAAATTTTGGATCTAAGGATAAGCGATCTTTACGACCTCAGCCATACCGCCGCGGCGGATTATCTCGGCGTATTTGAATACCCGTGGGAGGCGCTCGGCGGCATCAAAGAGATGATAATCTCGCTCGGCAGAGGGCTTGACAGCTCCGAATACAGGCTTCTCGGCGAGAATGTGTGGGTCCATGTCAGCGCCCGCATAGCTCCGACGGCGTTTATAGGCGCTCCGTGCATAATCGGCGCCGATACCGAGGTGCGCCACTGCGCCTTTATCAGAGGCTCTGCCCTGATAGGCAGCGGCTGCGTTGTCGGCAATTCCGTTGAGGTGAAGAATGCTATAATCTTTGACAACGTGCAGGTGCCGCATTATAATTATGTCGGCGACAGCATCCTCGGCTACCGCTCCCACATGGGCGCGGGGTCGATAACCTCAAATGTCAAATCAGATAAATCCCTCGTTGTCGTCAAAAATGAGGGAGAGATGATAGAAACGGGTCTTAAAAAATTCGGCGCAATGCTCGGCGACTTCGTTGAGGTCGGCTGCAACAGCGTGCTGAATCCCGGCACCGTCATCGGCAGAGGCACTAATATCTATCCGCTCTCGTGCGTTCGGGGCGTTGTGCCGCCGCAGAGCATCTATAAAACGGGCGGCGTTATAGTAAAGAAATCATAACTTCATCACAATATTGAAAAGAGGTCAATTATGGGCAGATATTTCGGCACCGACGGCTTCAGAGGCGAGGCAAACGAAAACCTCACCGCCGACGAAGCGTATAAGGTCGGCAGATTCCTCGGCTGGTATTTCGGCGAGTTAAAAAGGCGCTCGGGCTTGACCGAGAGCGCAAAGGTCGTAATAGGCAAGGATACAAGGCGCTCAAGCTATATGTTTGAATACGCCCTCGTTGCGGGTCTCACCGCCTCCGGAGCGGACGCATACCTCCTCCACGTCACCACCACACCCTCCGTCGCATATGTGACAAGGGTCGACGGCTTTGACTGCGGAATTATGATATCCGCAAGCCATAACCCCTACTACGATAACGGCATCAAGCTGATAAACCATGAAGGCGAGAAGCTCGGCGAGGATACGATAGCTTATATCGAGGATTACCTTGACGGCAAGCTCGAGATATTCGGCGAAAGCATGAGCGAGGTGCCGTTCGCAAAGAGAAACGCTATAGGCAGGACTGTGGACTACGTCTCCGGCAGAAACAGATATATCGGCTACCTCATCTCGCTCGGTATGTATTCATTTAGGGGAGTTAAGGTCGGCCTTGACTGCGCCAACGGCAGCTCGTGGAATATCGCAAAGGCGGTTTTTGACGCTCTGGGCGCAACTACCTATGTTATTAACGCCGAGCCGAGCGGCTTCAATATCAACGAGAACGCAGGCTCGACCCACATTGAGGGGCTTCAGAAATTAGTCGTCGAGAAAGGGCTGGATGTCGGCTTTGCCTACGACGGCGACGCCGACCGCTGCCTTTGTGTCGACGAAAAAGGCAATGTCATTTCGGGCGACCATATTCTCTATATCTGCGGCCGTTATATGAAGGAGCGCGGCACGCTCACCAATAACACCGTCGTCACCACCATAATGTCGAATCTCGGGCTTTATAAAGCGTTTGACGAGCTTGGCATCGACTACGCCAAAACGGCGGTCGGCGACAAATACGTCTATGAGTATATGATGAAAAATCATAATCGCCTCGGCGGCGAGCAGTCGGGTCATATCATTTTCTCAAAGTATGCCTCGACCGGCGACGGAATTCTCACAAGCCTCAAGGTCATGGAGGTCATAATGGCGAAGAAAACGTCGCTGAGCAAGCTGGCGGAGCCGCTTGTAATCTATCCGCAGGTGCTCGAAAATGTGCGGGTCAGCGATAAGGCGGCGGCGCAGGCGGATAAAGACGTCTGCAAGGCTGTGGACGCGGCTGCCGAAGCCCTCGGCGATTCGGGCAGGATCCTTGTGAGAGAATCGGGCACCGAGCCGCTCGTCAGAGTCATGGTCGAGGCGGAGAGCATAGAGATCTGCCGCAAGTACGTTGACAGCGTTGTAAAAGTCATCCTTGATAAAGGCTACGGTGTGTAAAACGACAGCCCGGGTGTTGAACCCGGGCTTTGTTCTTTATTTGTCTTGTTCCGCTTCTGAATAGTCAACCTCAATAAAACCGTTGTTGATAAAGAGTTCCTCTTTCTCGTCGGCTTTATGGTTGGGATTACTAAGAAGAGTGTCGTTAAGCGAAGCCTTCAATTTGTCACAGCAAGGCTTGAATGACACAAAAGTAAGTCCACCGCCTATAACGCCGCCGACAACGGGAATAGTCTTTTTAAAGAAGCCGGCAAAAACGTCTTTCGTCATTTTGACACCGAACCATTTTGCTACGCTTTTAACAAGCGGATAAAGCGTTCCTTTGGTTAGCGCTGTGTTTAATAACTTCTTTTCTACGCCCTTTGCGAAAGCGTTTGCAATGGCCTTGATTGCATTATTGGCACCTACAACGCCGTACATAACGCCCAAACAAACGATAAGTATGTTCATTGTTTCAGAGTCAAAACCTTGCGTTTCTTCATTAATACCTATTTCGGGAAAACCATAGAGATACATCAGCTTTTGTGCTGCACGGAGCATATAACCGTAATACTGAATGATATCGGCGGGTATGGTCGCCGCCATAGCGGCTCCTCCGGGTGCGCCGAGAGCGGTGGATATTCCTGTTACGCAAAGCCTTTCATATTTTATTACATTTTCGGCAATGGATTCTATTTCCTCCTGTGATATCCCGGCTTGTGCAGGGGTGGTTGCTATTGCTTTGTCTATTACCTCTTTGGGTTGGGTCTTAATTAGCTCTTTTGCCAAAAAATCGTCTCGTCGGATTCTGATGCCGGGAGTTTTAAGACCCAATGTAATTATGTCCTCGATGTCAACTTTCCCGTCACCATTTAAGTCGATTTTTGAAACAACGCTGTCCTTTGACTTTGAAATTGTTTGTTTCCCTTTTGCCGCAAGCGATTTTGCAGCTTTCCCGGCTTTGTCAGTAAGGTTTTGCGTCATTTGGCCGATTGAATCTTTGTCCAATTTCATTTGTACCACTTCCTTTAATTATTAAGCCGAACGGCTCATAGAAGAGCTTGTATTTTTCGCGTGAAATCAAAAAAGTGCATAGCCCCTTTCAGAGCTATGCACTCGAAAAACATACAAACTCTGACATAAGGTTGCTATACACTTACATTATCCTCACCACAAAGTTCAGAAAGCCAGAGCGTACGCTTTTACTAAAGTAGCGTACACTTTGCGGTGAAAATAATACTCCAATTTTAATGTAAGTATATAGCATAATCATTATATCATAACAATTCTGGAATGTCTACATATTTAAAAAGAAATCCTCCGTAACGGCCCGGCCGCTGCGGAGGATTTTTCATGTCGTAATTATGCGAGCTTTGAGAGGGTATCCATTACATAGTTGCCGAATTCTTCACAGGTGCAGCCGTCGGCTCTGCCGGTAATATGGAGCTTCTTCTCCTCATACATGCAGATGTCGAGCGCTCTCTCGAGCTTGTCTGCCTCGGCCTGCTTGCCGATGTGAGAGAGGAGCATGACCGCAGCCCTGAGCATTGAGCACGGGTCTGCATACTTACCTCTGCCCTCGCGCACCATTCTGGGAGCCGAGCCGTGGATAGCCTCAAACATGGCGTATTTCTTGCCGATGTTTGCGCTGCCCGCCGTGCCGACGCCGCCCTGGAACTCGGCGGCCTCGTCGGTGATTATGTCGCCGTAAAGGTTGGGCAGGACGAATACCTTGAAGTCCTTGCGCCTCTTGGGGTCGATGAGTTTTGCGGTGGTGATGTCGATATACCACTCATCAGTCGTTATCTCGGGATATTCCTTGCCTATCTCCTTGCAGAGGTTGAGGAATTTGCCGTCGGTGGTCTTTATGACGTTTGCCTTTTGGATTATTGATACCCTGTCCTTGTGGTTTCTTCTTGCATAGTCATATGCGAGCCTTGCTATCCTCTGCGAGCCCTCGGTGGTGGTGACAACGAAGTCCATAGCGAGATCGTCGGTAACATTCACGCCCTTGGAGCCGACGGCGTATGCGCCCTCGGTGTTCTCGCGGAAGAAGGTCCAGTCAATGCCCTCAGAGGGGACCTTGACGGGGCGAAGGTTCGCGAAGAGGTCAAGCGCCTTTCTCATTGCGACGTTTGCGCTCTCGATATTCGGCCACGGGTCGCCCGCCTGCGGGGTGGTGGTGGGGCCTTTGAGGATAACGGGGCACTGCTTCAGCTCCTCGAGCACGTCGTCGGGGATAGCCTTGTTGACGGCAACTCTGTTCTCAATGGTGAGGCCGTCGATGCTCTTGAATTCGATCTTACCGCTGTCAACGTCGCTCTTGAGCAGGAATTTGAGCACTCTTGCGGCCTCGCTCGTGATGATGGGGCCTATGCCGTCGCCGCCGCAAACGCCGATAGTCAGCTTATCGAGCTTTGAGTAGTCGATGAAGTCGCCCTGCTTCTTTATTGCTTCGCTTCTTGCATCCTGCTCTCTGATAAGAGCTTCAAATTTGTCGAGCGCGTTTTTGATTTGAGCTTCAGTCATATTATTTCTCCTGTTTTGAAAGATTTTTGGTGTAGTTGAGCAGGCCGCCCGCAAGGATCATAGCCGTCTGCCTGTCGGAGTAGTCGTAGTTCAGGGCGTATTCCTCACCCTTGGTGAGATTCTTGAGGGTGACGGGCTTGCCGTCCGCGATCTTCTCACGGATACCCTCGAGAGCGAGCGTGTCGTCGGTGTCTATCCTGTCATAATCGCTGCCGTCGGCAAAGGTGAAGGGCATGATGCCTGCGTTTATGAGGTTAGCGCAGTGGATGCGGGCAAAAGATTTCGCAATGACCGCTTTTATGCCGAGATAGAGGGGGACAAGAGCTGCGTGCTCCCTCGATGAACCCTGGCCGTAGTTTGCGCCGCCGATGATGAAGCCCTTGCCTGCCGCCTTGCAGCGTTCGGAGAATTTCTCATCGCACTGTCTGAAGCAGAAGTTTGAAAGGTAAGGGATATTTGAGCGGTAGGGGAGGATCTTAGCGCCTGCGGGCATGATGTGGTCGGTGGTGATATTGTCGCCGACCTTGAGAATTGCGGGTGCTTCAATGGATTCGGGCAGCTCAACGCTCGTGGGGAAGGGCTTGATGTTGGGACCGTATTTGATCTCAACAGAGTCTGCCTCTTCAACAGAAGCGGGCTTCTCTATCATGTTGTCGTTGATGATAAAGCGCTCGGGCAGCTTGATCTCGGGCATCTCGCCGAGAGTCCTCGGGTCGGTGAGGCAGCCGGTCAGAGCCGATGCCGCCGCTACTTCGGGGCTGACGAGGTAGATGCCTGCGTCCGCCGTGCCGGAGCGACCCTCAAAGTTTCTGTTAAAGGTTCTGAGTGAAACGCCCTTTGACTGCGGCGACTGACCCATGCCGATGCAGGGGCCGCAAGCGCATTCAAGCAGCCTTGCGCCTGCGCCGAGGATGTCGGAGAGCGCACCGTCGAGCGAGAGCATATTGAGCACCTGCATTGAGCCGGGGGAAATGGTGAGGCTTACGTTCGGAGCGACCTTTTTGCCCTTGAGTATTGCAGCCACCTTGAGCAGGTCGAGCAGCGAGGAATTGGTGCAGGAGCCTATGCAGACCTGGCTTATCTCTATGTTGCCTATTTCGCTGACCTTCTTGACGTTGTCGGGCATATGGGGCATAGCCGCCATCGGCTCGAGCGCGGAGAGGTCAATGTCGATTATTTCGTCGTACTTTGCATCGGGGTCGGGCTTCAGCTCGCTCCAATCCTCTTCGCGCCCCTGAGCCTTGAGGAAGGACTTGGTTATTTCATCCGAGGGGAATACCGAGGTGGTTGCGCCGAGCTCGGCGCCCATGTTGGTGATAGTTGCTCTCTCGGGCACAGAGAGGGTCTTGACGCCCTCGCCGCCGTATTCGATTATCTTGCCCACGCCGCCCTTGACGGACATGATGCGGAGCACTTCAAGGATTATATCCTTTGCGCCTACCCACGGCGAGAGCTTGCCGGAGAGGCGGATGAGGGTCATCTTGGGCATGGTGGTGTAGTATGTGCCGCCGCCCATGGCTACCGCCACGTCGAGGCCGCCTGCGCCGATAGCGAGCATACCTATGCCGCCGCCGGTGGGGGTGTGGCTGTCTGAGCCGATGAGAGTCTTGCCGGGCTTGCCGAAGCGCTCAAGATGGATCTGATGGCAGATGCCGTTGCCGGGCTTCGAGAAGAGCAGGCCTCTCTTTTTGGCGACGCTCTGGATAAATCTGTGGTCGTCGGCGTTCTCAAAGCCGGTCTGGAGGGTGTTGTGGTCTATGTAAGCCACCGACAGCTCGGTGCGTACACGCTCAACGCCCATTGCTTCAAATTCAAGATACGCCATGGTGCCCGTTGCGTCCTGAGTAAGGGTCTGATCAATTCTCAGACCTATCTCGGTGCCGGGGATCATTTCGCCGCTGACAAGATGGCTCTTTATCAGCTTTTGACCTATTGTCATTCCCATATGTGACCTCCTGATATATATAAATGTTTTATTGCCTTGATCATTTCGTTACCGTGAAGGTGTAGATATCGCCGTTTTTAACATAAGTCTGATCGACGCCCTTTTGCGACAGCTCGCCGTTGACGCTGAACGCCCAGTATGTGCCGTCCTTGTCATAGTCGGCGGTGATGCCGTTGACCGTCTTGACATAGAGGCCGTAATCGCCCTGTTCGCCGGATATAAGACCGATCGAGCTGAGCGCATCGCCGACGGTGGATTTATCTGACGCAACGTCAAATACCGTGCTGCCGCCGTTGCCGTCTATGACCTCGAGCACAAAGGAGAATTTGCCGTTGCCGATCTTGCTGTGGACGCCGTTTGATACGGTGTATTCCGCGGTCGTTTCGGCTGCGGGGGCGGTAGTGCCCGCCGAAGTCGTTGCGTTGTTCCCGCCGCCGGAGCAGGAGCAGAGCACGGTGCATACGCACAGTATGGCGCAGATGAGCGAAAGAATCGCTTTTGATTTCTTCATTTCAACTACCTCACTTTTAAGCCTTGCCGGGCAGGGCATATTTTTTCTTGAAGCCGTCGTAGGCAGCGGTGAATTCCTTGCCGCCCGCGTTTTTGTATTCGTTAAGGTATTCGTGCGTGTCGAATACCGAATGTCCTATCTGAATTATGCATACCGCAATGTTGGAGCAGTGGTCGGATACCCTCTCATAATTCGTCAGGATATCTGCGAGCACGAAGCCGAGCTCGATGGTGCAGCTGCCGCCGGTGAGACGGGCGATGTGCCTGTCCTTTATCTCGGCAAGGAGCTTGTCAATGACCTGCTCGAGCGGCTCGACCCTGAGCGCAGCCTCGGCGTCGTTGTCGCAGAACGCCGTTACCGTGATATCGAGTATCTCGCTTATCGCCTTTGTGGCGGTCATCAGTTCGTTCTTTGCTTCGTCAGAGAAGCTGATGCCCTTGTCTGATATCTCCTGCGCGACCTTGACTAAATTCAGCGCATGGTCGCCGATCCTCTCGAAATCGCCGATGGTGTGCAGCAGGGTGGAGACGATGTTGGCGTCCTCGTCCGTCAGCTCAAGACCGGATATCTTGACAAGGAAGGTGCCGAGCTTATCCTCATAGTCGTCGAGCGATTGTTCAAGCTCGGTTATCCTGTCGGCGGCTTTGCGGTCATATCCGCCGAGCAGTTTTATTGACTCGGTGAAAGCCTCTCTTGCAATCTTGGCCATTTCAACCGTATGGTTGCGGCATTCCGATACGGCAAGCGTCGGGGTGAGCAGCAGCCTTTCGTCGATAAAGGTTTTTTCGCTCTTGTCGCCCTTGTCGCGCACCGCCTTGATCGCCAGCTTCTCGAGCAGAGAACTGAACGGCAGCAGCAGGAGTGAGGTGGCGACGTTAAAAATGCTGTGTATCATTGCAATGTCGTGCGGGCGCAGGGCGGTGTCAACAAATGCGAATTTGAATATTGCGTCAAGACCGTAGAAAAGCGAGAGGAAGACGGCCGTGCCTATCACGTTGAATGAGACATGTATGAATGCGACCCTCTTTGCGTTCTTGCTAACGCCGATGCTCGATATCAGCGCCGTGACGCAGGTGCCGATATTCTGACCCATGATTATGGGTATCGCCATGCCGTAAGTGACGCTGCCCGTCATTGAGAGAGCCTGCAATATGCCGACAGTTGCGGCGGAGCTTTGTACTATACCCGTGAGCACTATGCCGACCGCAAGACCGAAGAGGGGATTGTTGAACATCAGCATTATCTCGCCGAAGCCCTCCATCTCCGCAAGCGGGCTGACCGAGTCGCTCATCAGCTCCATGCCGAACATCAGCACAGAGAAGCCCATGAGGCAGGAGCCGATGTCCTTTGTCCTGCTCTTTTTGGCGAGCATTATCAGCAGTATGCCTGCAAGCGCCAGCAGCGGCGAGAATGCCGAGGGGTTGAGCAGCTTTATGAAGAAGTTGTCGCTCTCAATGCCCGCGAGGCTGAGTATCCACGCCGTCAGAGTGGTGCCGATATTTGAGCCCATTATAACGCCTATGGTCTGACCGAGCTGCATTATGCCGGAGTTTACGAGACCGACCAGCATGACCGTGACCGCCGAGGAGGATTGGATCGTGGCGGTTATCGCAATGCCGAGCAGCAGGGCTTTGAGCGGCTTGTCCGTCATTTTACGCAGGATTTTTTCCAGCTTGCCGCCCGCTATCTTCTCAAGACCGTTTGACATCGTGTGCATACCGAAAAGGAAGAACGCCAGGCCGCCGAGCAGGGTGAATATATTGAATATTGTCATCAGCTATCCTCCGAATAACGAAATAAAAGCCGTGCTTTTCCAAAATTACTCATTATAACTATATAACAAGCACTGTCAAATTGCAAGCAAATTCACGGCATTTTTAATATTTCGTTAATTTGCCGACAAATGCGGCGTGAAGTGAAAAAAATTTGCGAATTCTAACTCTTAACGCCGAATAGTATTGATCGAAGGGGGAGTAGCCGTGGTAATCAGGTTTAAGAAGATATATGCGCTTTTCATAGCGGCGGCGGTCGTGGCGGCGTCGTTCTCGGTCGGCACGATAGCGAGGCTCGCCGTGTATGCCGGTAGCGAAAAGGAATACGAATTGCCGATAGTTATGTATCACCAGCTCACCAAGAAGCCGCAGCGGGCGGGCAGATATGTGCTTACGCTCGAGCAGTTTGAGAAGGATCTGATATATCTCAGGAGTACCGGGTACAAAAGCATAACCCTCGCCGAGCTACTTGATTTCTATGACGGCAAGGGCACTCTGCCCGATAAGCCCGTGATGATAACCTTTGACGACGGTAACGAAACGCTGCTTGAATACGCCCTGCCGCTGCTGGAGAAATACGGCTTCACGGCTATCGGATTCGTCATAGGCTCGTCGACCGATACATATACAAAGCAGGACGACCACAATCTGAATTATTCAAATCTCAATTGGCCTGAGGTGCGGCAGCTCTGTGAGGGCGGCGTGATAGATATCCAGAGCCACACCTACGATTTACACAAGAATACCTCGTCAAGAAGCGGGGCTGCGAAGAAAAAAAGTGAGTCGGAGGAGGAATATGCTGAATTTTTGAGCGCAGATGCGGCAAAAATGAAAGAGGCGATGCTGAAGAACGCAGGCAAAGAGCCGTGCGCCGTAGCTTATCCCTTCGGCAGCTTCAGCAAATGCACCGCCCGCATAATGAAGGACTGCGGCATGAGGGCGGCCTTCACCTGCGAGGAGCGGGTGAATGCAATTAAAAAAAGCGAGCCCGAAAAGCTCTTCGGGCTCGGCAGATATAACAGACCAAACGGTATAAGCTCTGAGAGCTTCTTCAAGAAAATGGGAATCGTCAGTTGAGCTTTTTCTCAACAGCAGAGATCTCAACGCATAAGCAGAGTATCTCGACCGCCTTGCAGAGTTCGTCCCTTGACGGGAAGGTGGGGGCAATGCGGATGTTCTTGTCCTCGGGGTCTTTACCGTAGGGGTAGGTAGCGCCCGCGCCCGTGAGGGTCACGCCTGCTTCTTTGCAGAGCTGCACAGTCCTCTTGGCGCAGCCGGGGTAAACGTCAAGGCTGATGAAATAGCCGCCGTTCGGCTTAGTCCAGGCGGCAATGCCCTTGCCCGCAAGATGCTTGTCAAAGGCGCTGAGCACCGAGTCGAATTTCGGGCGCAGTATCTCGGCATGGCGGAGCATATGGCGCTCGATACCGGCTTTGTCGACGAAGAATGCGGCGTGGCGCTTCTCGTTGAGCTTGTCGTATCCTATCGTCTGGACGGTCATTCTCTTTTTGACGGCGGCGATATTTGCGTCTGATGCCGCAAGAGCCGCAACACCAGAGCCGGGGTAGGTTATCTTTGAAGTCGAGCAGACCTCGATGAAATTATCCTCCGTGCCGTATTCGGCGGCAGCTTCAAAAATATTCATCAGGCTGTCGTGAGTGTCGTAAATGTGGTGAACGCAGTAGGCGTTATCCCAAATAACTCTGAAATCCCTTGCGGCGGGCTTGAGTGCGGCAAAGCGGCGCACCGTCTCGTCCGAATAGGTGTAGCCTGTAGGGTTTGAATACATCGGCACGCAGATTATACCCTTGACCTTCTCGTCCTTAACCAGCTCCTCGATCATAGTCATGTCGGGGCCGTTCTCGTCCGAGGGGATATTTATCATCTCGATGCCGAAGTGCTCGAGAATGCCGAAGTGCCTGTCGTAGCCGGGCACGGGGCAGAGGAATTTAATTCCCTCCTGAGCGCACCAAGGCTCTGCGCCTGCGCCGAACATCATGCATTGGGAGACATAGTCATACATAACATTGAGGCTGGAGTTGCCGAAGATTATCAGGTTCTTTGCCTCAACGCCGAGGATCTCGGCAAATATTGATTTGCATTCGGGGATGCCGTCAAGGCCGCCGTAATTGCGGATATCCATGCCGTCATCGGCTTTAAAGTCGCCGAGGAGGTCGGGGTCAAGCATCTCGGCGGACAGCTCAAGCTGAGCCGGTGCGGGCTTGCCTCTCGCCATGTTGAGCGAAAGCCCGAGTGCTTTATAAGCGTCGTATTCTTTATTGAGTGTCGCAAGCCTCTCGGTGAGCTGCTCACGGGTTGCGTTTGCTATGTTCATGACGAAAACCTCCGTTTGTTTGGATTGTTAACTGCTTTATTTTATACTATTTTCTTATGATTTGCAAGCCTTATTTTACAATCTTGCAAAAAATATCCCTATTCGCCTAAAATTCAGCCTCTTTTGCAGTAAAAAAGAGCAAATGAGCCAAAAAGATATGGAACAGGAGCCGCAACGGCATTTCGTATGAAAGCTGATGCGGCTCCTGTTTTTGCTGTTGTGATTGATTGTTTATTCTACCGTTACGGTGCCGTCGGGTTCAACGGTCACTTTCATGCCGTCCTTAACATAATTAAGGAATTCCTCGCCGAGGCAGTCGACCGTGGGCATCGGCTCGTCGGTCCAAACTGCGGAGAGGATAGCGCCGGCAGCGGCAAGGGAGTCGATGTGCTCCGAGAAGAGCATACAGGCGGGGGTCCTGCCCATTGACTTGGCGCAGTAGAGCACCATGCCGCCGGTGGTGGAGCCGATGGTCTGGGGCAGGCAGAGAGCCGTGCCGACCATGGGCTTGCCGTAGATATCGGAGTTATTCTGATCGCCGCACTTCGCAGTCTTATCGCCGAACTGAAGGCTTGCCTGGAAGGAAGCAAGGGTGTTGAAGCCGCCGTGAGAGACGAGGGCGGGGGCGGTGCATGAGCCTGCGACTACAGGGCGTCCTTTGAACTTTTTCATCTTACTTTACCTCCTTCGTGATGATGCCGAGTATTTCGTCGCTCGTGTAGTAACGGGCGGTGGTGTAGGTTCTGAGCTTGTTGGAATTTGTAATGACGGGCATCTTCTTGCAAAGAGGATTATTCATATACATGAGCGGGCATATGTAGCTGAGCACAACGCCGGTCGCCTTGAGCTTTTCGGCGTACTCGGTCTTGTTGAATTCCTCGATAACGCCGGGTGCTGCGGTGAAGACGGTGGGCACGGAGACCTTGCTCAGGCCGTTCTTCTTAAGCTCGGCGGTGACATTGTCGGTCCACTCGATGAGCTGCGCTCTGGACAGATGCGGGCAGCCGACGAAGCAGAGCTTCGGCTTCGCATTCTTATCTTTCCACATGATGGGGTAATTTGCCTTGACTCTCTCAAGCTCGGCGTCGTCGATAACATAGGTCTTTGCGCCCTCTGCGATGAGAGCTTCGCCCTGCTCGACTGCCTCGGGGGTGAGGTTGGCAATGTGATAGAGGCCGACTGCGCCGTTGGAGGCGGTAGCGGCGCCGAAATCCTTGAGGTAAGCGGTGGCGTCGCCGTCAAGCTCGGTGCCGATCCACTTGTCAAGACCCTTGACATAGGGCACATCTTCCATGACCTTCATGCCGATAGCGGAGCCGAGTATCTGAGCCTCGGGCTTCTTGGTGGTCTTTATTTCGACTACCCATGTAGCCTTTCTGCCCTCGTCAGTCAGCAGACCGAAGTAGGGGACGAAGCCGACGATGGAGCCGAAAAGCTCGATTATGCCGGAGTTTCTGTTGCAGCGCGCGCCGAGGACTGAGTTTGCATAAACAACTGCCGAGGACTCTGCCCATGAGAGAACGTCGCCCTTTGCGGGCTTGTTGCCGACCTCATCCATGTAGCAGGTGCAGGTGTAGGACTTGCTGTCAAGCAGGCCGAGCTTTGTGAGCTGGGCGTCGTAGCTGTCCTGCATCGAATACATGAACTTGTTGAAAACGAGCTTCTGGAGCAGGTTTGCGGGCACCTTGGGGTCAAGGGGCTTGGGGTCAACGGTGAATTTCTGGCCGGAGAGTGCGCCGCCGGCGATGAGCTGATCCATCAGGTCGTAGACGGGCTTCATGACCTTCAGGCCGAAGCTGGTGACGAGATGACCCATCTTGCTCGTTACGGGCACCATCTTGGTCGCGCCGAAAGCGTCGCCGTACATAACGAGGGTCTTCATGACCTTCGCCATCGCTTCGCCCTTGGAGCCGTTGAGGATGTCAAGCTCTTCTTGGGTAAGATTCATTTTGTAATCCATTTTTGAATTCCAACCTTTCAAAATTAGAGTGAAAGAGTGAGTTTCGGCCGGTCGATATGCCGCTCGCGCTGCCTTGACGGCACATAAGACCCGCCGATTAAATTTTTTCAATTAATTGTAACATTTTATTGAAGTGAATTCAATAAAAAACTCTAAAAAACCGAGTTTTTTCATCAAAAATCCGATTTGATTAGATAAAAGCCGCCGTGCACGGGGCGCGGCGGCCGATAAACCGATTATTTGCCTGCGAGCTTAAAGATAAGACCGAGCGGCAGGATTATTTCGAGGATTCTGACGGGAGTGTCGCAGATGAGTGATGCGATAGTGCCGAAATCATAGAAGTGACCCTCATCCTCGGGTGCGGGTGCGCCGTCATAGCTGAGCAGGAAGGGCTCGACATAGAGGATGCCGCCCGCGCCGAATACCTCGGCTCTGACATAGCTGCCTATCTCGTCGGAGTGATCGTTGAGGTCGAGCTTGTTGCCGACGTGGATGACTTTGCCGTCTGCTATCCAGTGAACGGTGAGGGCGTTTTCGGCAGTCACGGTGATGGTGTCGGCGGTGTTGTCAACGATGATATTCGTTACCTTCGGGGCAACGGTGCCGTCCTCGACTTTATATTGATCCTTCTGCTTGCCGTTCTCTATCTGAGCGGCGATATTTTTAACTGCCTCGCTCAGCTTGCCGGCAACCCTCGACGCCTCGAGGCTTTTGATCACACGTACCTCCTCATAAAGCTGAACCAATTCGTCATAGTTGCCGATATACTTGCTCGCCGCAAAGAACTGACCGCTCTCAAGGCTCTTTTTGAGCGCCGCGGAGGTCTTCTCGGGCATGAGCGCAAGTACATAGCCGGAGTCGACGATGTCAAGGTTATGAGAGTCGGTGGAGGCAATACCGAGCACGTTTCTGCCGGTGGGGGTGACTTTTTGGAGCAGGATATCCCAGAGCTTCCTGTCGAAGCGAGTCCTGTAGTCGCCCTTGCTGTTGACGTCGATACCGATGCAGGTGCCGTATGTCCTGAGCAGGTGGGCGAATTTGTTTATCTTGTAGTTATACATGGGATTCTCGGCGTTATAGGCGTCGGCAGTGTAAAGCTCATCGCGGGCGTTGCTGTATTCGCCGGGGTGATTGATAACCGAGAGACCGCCGAGCTTGTCGACATTGCTTATCGGGCGCTCGTAGTTGCTTGTGCCGCCGATGACCTTGTGACCGTAATCGACAAACCATGAGTTGACGTGAGCGTTGTTAAAGGAGGTGGGGTTATTTTCAACGCCGTAGGGCACGCGCAGCATGGTCTGGCCGTCGGTGCCGTCGGCAAGGGTCTGCTGATAATATTCGTCGCCGCCCTGCTTGAATACCTTATAGGCGTTGCCGTTCTCGGCGGTACCGCTTTCGTCAAGGAGGGAGGAATCGATTCTCTTCTTTCTGACAAGGCTGACGAGCTTCATGACATCCCAGTGATCCTGCTCGGTGTAGCCGTAGCTGACGGAGCCGTGATCGGTTATCGCCATGATATCGAAGCCCAGCTCATAGTGGCGCTCGACCATTTCGGGCAGGGTGTAGCCGCCGTCGCTGAAGAGCGTGTGGCTGTGAAGGTCGGTCTTATACTGATGATAGGAGTCGAAATCGACGCCTGCGTAAGGGTTGCTGATGGTGTAATCAATTCTGCTTTCATCGCCCTCTGCAAAAGCGCAGGGAGCAAAGGATAAAAGCATCGCCGCCGTAAGGAGGACGGCAAGGATCTTTTTGCTGTTTTTCATGTTATAGCCTCCACTGAATTTTTAAACAATTATAACAAATTCTTTTCGATTTGTAAAGGCTGATTGTCGGAAACAGACAAAAATATTAAAAAATATTCAATTTTAAATTAAAAAACCTTAATGTAATATTTGCTATTTTGTGAACAGTGTGATAAAATAACACATATAAAATTCCGATTGGAGGTAACCGATGAAGCTTTTCAGCAGGATACGCGCACTGATAATGCTGCCGCTTTGGCTCATCTGCCTTTTGGTCGGCCCGAGGGCGCAAAGTACCCCCGGCGTTGAGCTTGTTTCGCAGGATCTCGTCGTGCTCGGTGAAGCCTTCACCGCAGGGCAGGGGATCACCACCGACGGCGAGTATTATTATACCAGCGGAGCGATAACCGCTATAAATACCACGGCGCTTGCAAAGAGGACTCTTGACGGCATGACCACCGTAAAGGTGCGGCTCAATCCCTTGCCCGATAAATGCAGGGAAAGGGGCAATAATCATATCGGCGGCATAAGCGCATATAACGGAAAAATATATGCCTCCGTCGAGGGCGGCGGCGAGTGCGAGGCGTGCATAGTCGTTTTTGACTGCAATACCCTTGAGCCTACAGGCGAGATATACGACCTGCCGAACGAGCTTTACGACGACGGCATCCCGTGGCTCGCCGTTGATGGCAATACGGGGCTGCTCTATGCCTCGGGCTGGTCGCACAAAAAAGAGATCAGGGTGTATGATGTCAACGACGGTATGCGTTTTGTAAAGGAGATCACCGTCACCGGCACGGAGGATATCCATCGCATACAAGGCGGCGAATTTTATAACGGCACTCTCTATCTCTCAAGCGACACCGGCGAAGAGAGAGACGGCAAATGGATAAAAAATATCCTGAGCGTCAACGTCGAGACGGGCGAAACCAAGATAGCGTTTGAGCGAAACGTCGGCAGAGCTAAGGTCGAGGCCGAGGGGCTTACCTTCCTCCCGACCGAGGACGGCGCAAATATGCATGTGCTCGACTACGATAAGCTGATCGGTCTTTATGTTCATCATTACAAGGTCGATGTCTGATCTGCAAGTATTTTAACGGGCGAATGCCCGAAGGAAAGGAAGATATATACTAATGAAAAAAGTCATCAGCGTCCTGCTGGCGCTGGTATTGGCGCTCGGTGCTTGCATACCGGCGTTTGCCCATTCCGCACAGCAGGCAGGGGAGTGCAGCGACCTTCCCGTGGTAATAGTCAGAGGCATGGATTTCAACGGCCTGAGCATTGATTACGGCACCGAGCGTCAGCGCCCGGCAATCGCTCCTATAGACGCAAAGGGCGTTGTCGGCTGCCTTGTCAAAATGATCTACAAGGGAGTTATGAATTTCAGCTTCGACCCCGCCATGGATGTGCTTCTTGACTATGTCAATGAGATCATGGGCGGTCTTTCGATGAATCCCGACGGCTCGTCGATGTATAATGTCGGTTACAAGAAATACCCGCTCAGCGCAGATCACTATGAAGAGGTCATAACCGACAATCGCAACGAGCCGGGCATCGCAAGAGCCTGCACCGAGACCTTTGCAGAGGGTCATACATATTATTTTTATTATGACTGGCGCATTGATCCGTGGGAGGTTGCCGATGATATCAACGAGACGGTCAACACCGCCCTCAGAGAGACCGGCCACGATAAGGTCAAGATAGTCTGCTCCAGCATGGGCGGCATCATGACTGTCGCTTACCTCACCAAATACGGCTACAGCAAGGTTGAGCGCTGTCTCTTTATGTCCTCCACCTTCTGCGGCGCTCAGGTCGCCTCCGATATGTTGACGGGCAAGGTCGAAATAACCCCCGATAACCTTTATAAATACGTTCTCTCCCTTGTCGGAGACAAGCCCGCAGCGGGCGTGTTTATCAAGGTTCTTAATAAGCTCGGCGCATTTAAGGCTGTCACAAAACTGACCGATTTTATCATTGATAATTATAAGGAAGAGGCTTACGAAAAGACCCTCACTCCGATATTCGGCTATATGCTGCCGCTTTGGGGTCTTGTGCAGCCGCAGGATTTTGGTGACGCCCTTGATTTTATATTCGGCGACAAACAAAAGGAGAATGCCGAATTCATCGCAAAGGCCGAGAGGCTTCAGCTTATGATGAAAAACAGGGATAAGCTCATCAATGAGATGATACATAACGGCGTAAAGATAGCTATTGTGGCGCATTACGATACGCCGCTTGCACCCGTTTATGAAAGCGCAAACTTCAACGGCGACGGCGTGCTCGAGACTTATCAAATGTCGGGCTATGCGACGGTCGCAAAGTACGGCGAGACCCTCGGTGACGATTATGTGCCCGCCGACCCCAAGTATCTCTCACCCGACAGAACCGTTGACCTCTCAACGGCGCTCTATCCCGAGTATACTTACATAATCAAGGGTGCTCCTCACGTTTCCTGCTCCTACGGCTCGGATATGAGCGGCTTCCTGATGTGGCTGCTCAGCTGCGACGGCGAATTCTACGCAGGCGTTAATGAGAAATACCCGCAATTCATGGTCTCCGATAAGAATCAGTCCCTCAGAGCATTTGACTGATAAAATCGAATACAAATAAAATATCGGGGCTTCCGTTAATCGGAAGTCCCGAGTTTTTGTGAGTTATACGATTACTGCTTTGCGCCGCCGTCAAATTTCTCAAGCACCTTGACGCTGACTGCGAAGCAGCCTGCAAGACCTTCAAGATTCATGTTGTCATATGTATCTCTGCGGGTGTGGTAGTAGTCCTCGAGCTTGTGGTTGAGACCGGTGATGCCGGTTGCTCTGAAACCTGCCTGTGCAAAGGCTGCGGAGTCGGTAGCGCCGCCGAGCGGGGGAACCCAGCCCTTCTTGCAGAATATGCCGAGCTCGTCGGCACACTCCATAAAGAGGTCGGAAACATCCTTGTCAGCCTTGACGGTGCCGTTGAGGTCGCGGTAATTGGTCATGAGCTGCTTCGGATCGTGAATAGTATCGTAGGAATAAATAAAGGTAGGCACGTCGTCAAATTCGCCCTTGTGAGCCTCGCACCATGCCTTGGCGCCTCTGAGACCCGCTTCCTCGGAGCCGGAGAGGATAACGCCTATCTCTGTATTCTCAAACTCAATGCCTTCATCCTGAAGCGCCTTGAGGATAGCTATGCCCATGTAGCAGCCGGAGAGGTTGTCGTTTGCGCCGTCGACGACTCTGTGCTTATTCCACATGAAGTAGAGACCGATGAGGAAGGGGACAAAGATAAGACCGATAAGAGCGCAGGTGGTCATGGTGGATGATTCGTCAACTATCTTGGAGACAACGCCGAACTTGGCGCAGGCAATGATAGAAAGAACGAGATAATAGAGAGCGCCGACGCCGCAGATGATGGCATGGCTCTCAAAGCCGACGCCGCCGAGCTTGTAGTTGACGGGCCATTCCCATGCTGCGTCGGGGTGACCGTTGAAGATGATGCGGCGCTTGACTTCGCCCGTGCACTTCTTGATAGCGGTGACATTGTGACCGATCTTTTTGGGGAAGAGGAAATCGACGAGCTTTTTGTATGCGCCGAACTGCATCAAAGCAACAAAGAGACCGAATATGATTAGGATAGCGGAGACTATGGGCAGACCGACAAAAAGCAGCACGATGGCAAGCAGCACGCTTGTCAGAGTGATGTAAAGCCAGCCGTAGAATGAGCCGGGATGTTCCTCGAAGGATTCAACGTCCGCACGGTCGCAGCCGCAGTCCTTTTTAAGCACATCAGCCATGTAAATGCAGGCCTGCTCCTCGCCCTTGGAGCCGGGGGCGCGCTTCTCAAAGTCCTTGCATATATGCGTGATTTCTTTGAGCATATACTTTGCGTATGTTTTTTTCTTGGCGATAATGTTACTCAGGTCCATTTCTTTTTCTCCTTCACAGATTATTTGGGGAATGCAATACAGTTTTTATTATAAAGCATTAATAAAAAATTGCAAGCAAAATTTAATATTTTATTAACATTCCCGAAGATTTTGTCCGAACTTGGTGAAATCTTTGGCTTTTGCGATTGATTTTTGCGCCGCGGAGTATTATAATCGATCTATATAATGTATTATCGTCCAAAGAGGTAATTGTGAAAATTATCAAAACCGTTTTCAAACCCCTTTGCGTAGCTTTAAGCGCCGTTGCTCTGTTTATATCTGCCGTTCCCGGGCTTTTTGCTGGCACGGGCAAGGCGGTTTTCACCGTCGACGCATCTGCGCTCGGCGATGAATTGCCGAATGTAGCCGACAATGTTAGAGAATTGCAGATTTAGGATAAATGTCCCGCAGCTTGAAGGCAAAACCGTGACCGTCACCGAATATCTCGTCAATGACGACTGCAATTTCTTTGATGAATGGTGTGCCGACAGGGTAAAATACAATATCACCGACGATTGCTTCTCATGGTCGCCCGACGACCCTGTTTTGGAGTCAAAGACCACCCTTTCAGCGGAGTGGGCGAGAGAGCTTTACTTTATCCGGCTGCGTGACGGCTATGTCAAGTCCGCCGGACTTATCCCCGTTACACGCACCGCCGAAGTGAAAGACGGGGTGCTCGATTTAGAGTACACTCTCGGCGCAAGCAACGTCCTTTTCCTCGAAATAAAATGAACAAGGCCGGAGCGGTGAAAGAGCCGCCCGGCTTTTTGAGCGTTTTTCTGTTAAAAAACGGTATAAAAATTCAAAAAGGTCAAAAAAAGTTTTAAAACAAAAAATCAGAGAAAAAACGAGATATAACGAGCGTTTACGAGTTAGAATGAGAAAAATATTTGAATTTTTTTGCTCCCAACTACTTTTTCACGATTCTGATAAAAAAATTGTTGACATTTGCAGATTTTTGCACTATATTTTATTTTAATAATTCGCCTGTACCACGGCAGAGAGGGGCTGCATAATTGAAAAAAAACGTTATTATTGATCTGAAAAACATCTCCGTCACATTCGGGGATAATCAGGTGCTCAAAAATCTCAATCTGTATATCCGCGATAAGGAGTTTATAACTCTGCTCGGTCCCTCGGGCTGCGGTAAGACGACCACCCTGCGTATAATCGCCGGATTCATTGAGCCGGACGAGGGTGAAGTGATTTTTGAAGACAAGTTAATTAATGGTGTACCGCCTCACAAAAGGCAGGTTAACACCATTTTTCAGCGTTACGCGCTTTTCCCTCACCTCAATGTTTATGAGAATGTTGCGTTCGGTCTGCGTATAAAAAAGCTGCCTGAGAAGCAGATAAAGGAGACTGTCGAGGAGATGCTGGCTCTTGTCAACCTCAAGGGCTTTAATAAGCGTAACATAAATTCGCTCTCGGGCGGCCAGCAGCAGCGAGTCGCCATTGCGAGGGCGCTTGCGGTAAAGCCCAGGGTGCTGCTGCTCGACGAGCCTCTCGGCGCTCTCGACCTTAAACTGCGTAAGGATATGCAGGTGGAGCTGAAGAATATCCAGCAGCGCCTCGGCATCACCTTTATTTACGTTACCCACGATCAGGAGGAGGCCCTCTCGATGTCCGATACCGTCGTTGTTATGGACAGCGGCGTTATCCAGCAGATAGGCACTCCGCTCGATATATATAACGAGCCGAAGAACGCTTTTGTTGCCGATTTCATCGGCGAGAGCAATATCCTTGACGGTATTATGCTTGACGACTGCCTTGTTGAATTCTCGGGCCACCGCTTTGAGTGCCTTGACAAGGGCTTCGCCAAGAACGAGGCCTGCGACGTGGTCGTGCGCCCCGAGGATGTGGACGTTGTGCAGCCCGATAAAGGTATGCTCTGCGGCGTTGTGACTTCCGTCACATTTAAGGGCGTTCACTTTGAGATAATCGTTGATATCGGCGGCTTCAAGTGGATGATACAGACCACCGATTATCAGGCCGAGGGCAGCAGGATAGGCCTCTTTATCGAGCCTGACGCGATACATATTATGAAGAAATCCGAATACTCGGGTATGTACGGCGACTACAGCTCGTTCAGCGAAGAATTCGACGAGCTTTCAAACGCGGAGCTTCCCGAGGACGAGGAGGAGGTCGAGGAATGAGCGGCCGTTCTTCTCTCAGGGCGAAGCTGATATCCTCGCCGTATGTGGTTTGGTCGGCGCTGTTTATCGTCGCCCCGCTGATATTCGTTGTCTATTATTCATTTACAAACCCGAGCGGTGACTTCACCATCGACAATATCTCGGCGCTGAGCAAGTATGCGCCCACATTTTTGCGCTCTATCTGGTTCGGCATAGTCGCCACTGTCATATGCCTGCTGATAGCTTTCCCGCTCGCCTATATCATCTCACAAAAGACCGAGAAGGTGCAGCGCACGCTTGTTATGCTTGTCATGCTGCCGATGTGGATGAGCTTCCTCATCAGGACCTATTCATGGATGGCACTTTTGCAGGATACAGGTATCATCAATTCGTTCCTTGCAAAGCTCGGCATTGACCCGATACATATGATAAACACCTCTGGCGCCGTCATACTCGGCATGGTCTATAATTTCCTGCCGTATATGATAATGCCTATTTACTCTGTCATGGCGAAGCTCGACTACAGCATGGTCGAGGCGGCGCAGGATCTCGGCGGCAACAGGCTCACCGTTATAAAGCGCTGCATAATCCCGATGAGTATGCCCGGCGTTATCTCGGGCATCACCATGGTCTTTGTTCCGTCGGTCAGCACCTTCTATATCTCGCAGAAGCTCGGCGGCGGCTCCTTTGACCTTATCGGCGATGTTATCGAGCGCCAGTTCCAACAGTCTTATAACTACAATCTCGGCGCCTCGCTCTCGCTGGTGCTGATGGTGCTTATCCTTATCTGCATGGCGGTCATGAACCGCTTCAGCGGCGACGAGGAGGGGATGGTAATATGAAAACTGCGTCTAAGATCTATGCGGCGCTCGTGTTCCTTTTCCTCTATGCGCCAATTATCGTTCTGATCATCTTTTCGTTCAACTCCTCAAGCAGCACGAGCGTATTCAGCGGCTTCTCACTCAGATGGTATGAGTCGCTATTCCAGGATAAAGCGACTTTGCGCGCGTTCTACAACACCATTATCCTTGCCGTCACATCGTCTGTCATTGCGACGGTGCTCGGCACGGCGGCAGCCGTCGGCATCAATAAATACAAAAAAGGCTTCATGCGCTCATCCGTCATGGCCGTCACCAATATTCCGATGATGAATCCCGAGATAGTGACGGGCATCTCGATGATGCTGCTCTTTGTGTTTGTCGGCAGACTGGTCAATTCGGAGGCCGTCCTCGGTTTTGGCACGCTGCTGATAGCCCATGTCACATTCGGCCTGCCTTATATTATCCTCACCGTGCTGCCGAAGTTGCGTCAAACGGATAAAAACCTTGCGGAGGCGGCGCAGGATCTCGGCTGCCGACCCGCTCAGGCGTTCTTCAAGGTCGTACTGCCCTCGATAATGCCCGGCATCATCACCGGCATGATAATGGCTTTCACGCTCTCGCTCGATGACTTTATCATCAGCTATTTTACCTGCGGTCCTGGCTTCCAGACCCTGCCGATAGCTATATTCGCGATGACCAAGAAGCGCGTAAAGCCCGATATGTACGCTCTCTCCGCCCTTATTTTCGTGAGCATCCTTGTGCTGCTCATCCTTTATAATTTTGCACAGCAAAAGAGCGACGAAAAAACAAAAAGCAAGAAATAAATCTATCTGAAAGGAGCGGCAAAATAGTGAAAAAATTCTTTGCCATTCTTTTGGCGTGTGCTTTGGCGTTCGTACCCTGCACGGCGGCCTTTGCGGCGCAGCAGAGCGATATCGACGCCCTCAAAGGCACTAAGCTCTATGTTTATAACTGGGGTGAATATATCTCCGACGGTGCGGACGACACTCTCGATATCAACGCCGAGTTTGAGAAGAAATACGGCATCGAGGTCGTTTACGACACCTACGACAATAATGAGGTCATGTATTCCAAGCTAAAGGGCGGCGGGATCGCCTACGATATCGTCATACCCTCCGACTATATGGTAGAGCGTATGATAAGCGAAGGTATGCTTGAGAAGATCGACTTCGACAATATCCCGAATTTCAAGTATATCCCCGACAAATACCGCAACCTCGGCTATGACCCGACCAACGAGTATTCCGTGCCCTATACCGTCAGCTATATCGGCCTTATCTATAATACCACCATGGTTGAGGAAGCCCCCGATAGCTGGACTGCGCTTTGGGACGAGAGATATTCGGGCAAAATTCTTATGATCAATAACCCGAGGGATGCCTTTGCCATCGCTCAGAGTATTCTCGGCATGGATTATAACACCGACGCCCCTGCCGCTTGGCGGACTGCCGCCGAGCTTCTCAAGGAGCAGAAAAGGGTCAACCCCAACTACGTCAACGACGAGGTCTTTCTCAAAATGGAGTCGGGCGAGGCTGCGCTTGCACCTTATTTTGTCGGCGATTATCTCACCATGAAGGAGAATAACCCCGACCTTGCCTTCGTTTACCCCAAGGAGGGCGTCAACTACTTTTTTGACTCCGCCTGCATCCTCAAAGGCTCAAAGAATAAGCTCGCCGCAGAGCTGTATATCAACTTCCTGCTCGAGCCTGATGTAGCCCTTGCAAACGCCGAATATATCTGCTACGGCAGCCCGCACAGCGAGGTGTATAATAACCCCGATTATACCTATTATCACGATGAAACGCTCTATCCCGAGGAGGGGAGCGTCAAGACTCAGCTTTTCAGGAATCTGCCCGCGGAGACGCTGGCTCTTATGAGCTCGCTTTGGGATGACGTCAAAAATTATATCCCGTCCGGAGTTTCGCCCAACTCGTTCTTCTTCGGCGGCACAGATACCGCAGCCGAGCCAAACGTCGACGGCGAAAAAATGACCGAGGAGACCGTCAAATACGCTGTCTGCATCGGCGTTTTCGTGCTCATCTGCCTTGCCTATGTGATTTTCAGGTACGCAAGGAAAAAATACAGAGAAAAAGTATAATTTATGCTGCCGCATCGTTCAAACGGTGCGGCGGTTTTTTCAATATTGCGGATACATAAAAAATTTACAGAATATTAACCATAATCACAGTTGACGGTTTGACGATAATATTATATAATATTACACTATAATGGAATAATCGGTCAGTGTATCCGAAAAGGAGAAGTTATGATAGATAAAGAGTTTTTAACATTCAGCGAGAAGCCCCGTGAGCTGCCGACCGTGGCGCTCAGAGGGTTGGTCGTGTTCCCCGATATGTTCATTCACTTTGAGGTGGGGCGAGAGAAGTCGATAAATGCGCTCAAAGAGGCCATGGACGGCGGGCAGGAGGTATTCCTTGTAGCTCAGCGTGACGTGGCTGTCGACAATCCCGACTATGACGAGCTTTATGATATCGGCGTTATTGCCAAGGTGAAGCAGCTTATTCGCATGCCCGGCAAAAACACCAATATCAGAGTGGCGGTCGAGGGTATCGCAAGAGCGAGGCTCATCGGCGGCGTTGCCGGCAAGAATTCAAAGTGCCTGCGTTCGCTCATTGTGCCCGTTGCCGAGCTGCCCGTTGCCGAGGAGCTGCGCGATTATTCAAGAGCGCTCGTCCGTCACGCCAAAGAGCTCTTTGCCGACTATGTCGAGGTTGCGTCGCAGATGCCCGTTGATATCGTCACCGGCGTTATGCAGAAGTCCGAGCCGGGCGAGCTTGCCGACTATGTTGCGGGCAATATTATGATAGAATATGAGGACAGGCAGCGAATACTTGAGGAGTTTGACAAGATTAAGCGCCTTGAGGCTCTCTGCGTGCTGCTTGCCGACGAGGGCAATCTGCTCAACCTCGAGGCTGAGATAGGCGAAAGAGTGCAGGAGCAGATAGACAAGAATCAGCGTGAGTATTATCTGCGTGAGCAAATGAAGATAATCTCCGAGGAGCTTGGCGGCGGAGTGTCGCAGGAGGAGGAGCTTGATGAGTTCCGCCGTAAGATATTCGAGCTGAATGTCTCCGACGATATCAAAGATAAGCTCTTACGCGAATGCGACAGGCTCGAGAAAAGCTCGCCGCAGTCGCCCGAAGCGGCGGTGAGCAGGAATTACCTTGAGATCTGCCTTTCGCTGCCATGGGATAAGTATTCAAAAGAGAATACCGATATTAAAAAATCAAAGAAGATACTTGAAGCAGACCATTATGGTCTCGAGAAGGTCAAGGAGAGGATACTCGAGTATCTTGCCGTCAGGGCTCTTGCGCCGGATATCAAGGGGCAGATAATCTGCCTTGTCGGCCCGCCGGGAGTCGGCAAGACCTCGGTCGCTCGTTCGATAGCGAGGGCAACAGGCAGGAAATATGTCCGTCTTTCGCTCGGCGGCGTCAAGGATGAGGCGGAGATAAGAGGTCACCGCAAGACCTACATCGGCTCAATGCCGGGCAGGATAATCGAGGCGCTGCGGCAGGCGGGTACCAAGAACCCGTTGATACTGCTCGACGAGGTCGACAAGCTCTCAAGCGATTATAAGGGCGACCCGACCTCCGCTTTGCTCGAGGTGCTTGACCCGGAGCAGAATTCTACATTCCGCGATCATTATGTCGAGCTGCCGTTTGACCTGAGCCGAGTAATGTTTATCACCACGGCAAATGTCCGCTCAAATATCCCCGAGCCGCTTCAGGACAGAATGGAGATAATAGAGCTCGGCAGCTACACCTTCGAGGAGAAATTCAACATAGCCAAAAAGCATCTTATACCGAAGCAGATAAAGCGCCACGGGCTGACTTCAAAGCAGCTCAGGATATCCGACAAGGCTCTCTCGCTCATCATTGATGGTTACACCAAGGAAGCGGGAGTCAGAGGCCTTGAGCAGCAGATAGCCGCCGTGTGCCGCAAGGCTGCCGTGATGATAGTCGACGGCAGGGGCGAAAAGCTCTCCGTCAAGCCCGAGGATGTCGAAGCACTGCTCGGCTCACGCAAATTCAAGCCCGAACGCTTCGACGGCAAAGCCGAGGTCGGCGTTGTCAACGGCCTTGCATGGACCGCTGTGGGCGGCGAAATGCTCGAGGTCGAGGCTGCGGTGCTTGACGGCAGCGGCAAGCTCCAGCTCACAGGCTCTCTCGGCGACGTGATGCAGGAGAGCGCCAAGGCGGCGGTCAGCTATATCCGCTCAAGGGCTAAGGAGCTTTCGGTCGACCCGAATTTCTATAAAGACAAGGATATCCACATTCATGTGCCCGACGGCGCAACGCCCAAGGACGGCCCCTCGGCGGGCGTTACAATGGCTACGGCGCTTGTCTCGGCTCTCACAGGCAAAAAGGTCAGGCGCGACGTTGCAATGACGGGCGAGATCTCGCTGCGCGGCAGGGTGCTGCCGATAGGCGGGCTTAAAGAGAAATCCATGGCGGCTTACAGGGCAGGCATAAAGACCGTGCTCATCCCGTATGATAATCTGCCAGACCTTGACGAGGTCGACCCCAAGGTCAAGGAGAATGTCAGCTTCGTACCCGCTAAAAATGTTGAAACTGTGTGGCGCACGGCGATAGAGAATTACGGCGAAGCGCCGAAAGAGAAGAGCGTTGCTCCGCTCGATGCACTCAGCGCGTCGAAACCCTCCGCGAGAGGCAGGTATAAAATATGAGATTTGATAAAATAGAGTTCACGGCGGCATATGGCACCTCATCGCAGCTGCCACCGCCGAAAGAGAAGGAGATAGTTTTCTCCGGTAGGTCAAACGTCGGCAAATCCTCGCTCATAAACAAGGTCTTTAACCGCAAAAACCTTGCGAGGGTCAGCTCCGTGCCCGGCAAGACGATAACCGTCAATTTCTTTAAGGGCGATGGCGTTTACTTCGTCGATCTGCCCGGCTACGGCTACGCGAAACGCGAGCAAAAGGAGAAAAAGCGCTGGGCTGAGCTTATGGACGGCTACTTCAATTCGGGCAGGGATATCGCCCTCGTCGTCCAGCTCATTGATATGCGCCACGCCCCGTCTCAGGACGATATGACGATGCTCAACTTCCTCAAGGAGATGAATATTCCGTTTGTCATCGCCCTCACAAAGAGCGATAAGCTCAACAAAACCGAGACGGAGAAGCGCAGGGCGGAGCTCGATAAGGAGCTTGCGGATTATGCCGATATACGGCGCATAGAATTCTCCGCCGTCACAGGCAGCGGAGTTGAAGAGATAAGAGCGGCGGCAGAGGCCGCAGCTCAGTAACCGCCGAGCAACAGTTATTTTGGACGGGAGGTCAGCAAAATGTACGTTTCCGATTGTATTTCAATGAATGAGCGTGGGCATCTCACGATAGGCAGCTATGACACCGTGGAGCTTGCAAAAAAATACGGCACGCCCGCATATGTGTTTGACGAGAATGAGATACGCAAAAATCTCAGGGAATTCAAGAAGTCCATCGACGATGAATACGGCGGCAAAGGGCTTGTCGTCTATGCGAGCAAGGCGTTTTGCTGCAAAGAAATGTGCCGTATCTGCGCCGAGGAGGGCGTCGGCATAGACGTTGTCTCCGGCGGAGAGCTTTATACGGCGCTGTCGGTAGGGTTCCCGACGGATAAGATAGTTTTCCACGGCAACAACAAGACCCGTGATGAGCTGATAATGGCTGTCGATAACAATGTCGGCAGAGTGATAGTCGATAATATCACCGAGCTTGAGAATTTGAACGCCATTGCCGCCGATAAGGGCAAAAATATCGGCATAATGCTCCGCATAAAGCCCGGTATCGACGCGCATACCCATGAATTCATCAAAACGGGTCAGATAGATTCAAAATTCGGCTTTGCGCTTGAGACGGGCGAAGCGCTCGCGGCGATAAAAACGGCGCTCGCCATGTCAAACGTGACCCTCAGAGGTCTGCATTGCCATATCGGCTCGCAGATATTTGACCTTGACCCGTTTGAGCTTGCCGCAACGGTCATGCTTGACCTCTTTAAGCAGGTCATGGATGAGACGGGGGTGCAGCTCGAGGAGCTTAATCTCGGCGGCGGCTTCGGCATCAAATATCTAAAGAGCGATCGCCCGAGACCCTACGGCGATTATATGCGTAAGGTTTCGGCGGCGGTCAATTCATATTCAAAAGAGCTTGGGATCGAGACTCCGTTCATCCTCATCGAGCCTGGTCGTTCGATAGTCGGCGCGGCGGGCATAACTCTCTACACCGTCGGTGCGGTCAAGGAGATACCCGACGTGCGTACCTATGTCTCCGTCGACGGCGGAATGGGCGACAACCCGAGGTATGCGCTCTATCAGTCGCGCTATGAGATCGTTTGCGCCAATAAAGCCTCAGAGAAGCGCAGCCGCACCGTGACGGTTGCGGGCAAATGCTGCGAGAGCGGCGACCTTATCCAGGAGTGGACTCATATCCAGCCCGTCGAACCGGGGGATATCCTTGCGGTGCTCTCGACAGGCGCATATAACTATTCCATGGCGTCAAACTATAACCGTATTCCGCGGCTGCCCGTCATAATGGTCAAGGACGGCAAAGATCGCCTTGTTGTCAGGCGTGAGACCTATGAGCAGCTCACCGAGTGCGATATCTGAGAAAACAAATTGATTTAAGGAAGTGACTATATGCTGCATATAGCTATGCCGGCGGATAAAGTCCGCCTTGTATGCGTGCAGACCGATAGGTTCAAAACAAGCAGCCTCATTATCTCCGCGGCTTTGCCGCTTGATGAGAATGCGGCGGCGAACGCTCTCATGCTTCGCCTGCTCAAAAGGAGCTGCAAGAAGTATCCGGATTTCACTCTTTTCTACGGTAAGCTCGATGAGCTTTACGGCGCCACTGTCTCATCGGAGATAAGCAAGAGCGGCGATTCTCAGGTGCTCAGCCTCGTAGTCAACTGCCTTGACGACAGATTCGCTCTCGACGGCGAGAGCATCGCCGAGCAGTGTGCGGAGCTGTCGGCGGAGCTGATATTTGCCCCAAATACCAAGGGCGGCAGCTTCGGCGCGGATGCCGTCGCAACCGAAAAAAGGCTTCTCACTCAGCTTGTTGAGGAGGAGATGAATAATAAAGGCACATACGCGGAGCGGCGCTGCATAAATCATATGTGCTCAAATGAGCCTTACGGCCGTGACGAATACGGCACCGTTGAGGAGATAGCGGCGGTCAAGTGCGCCGACGTCTATGCCGCATGGAAGCGTATGCTTGCAAACGCCGTTTTTCAGATAACCTATGTCGGCTCGGCGTCGCCCGAGAATATCGAGAAGATATTCGCTTCGAGATTTAAGAAGATAAAGCGCGAGCCTGTCGAGACCGAGACTATATTCTTTAAGAGAGGCGGCCGCTTCTGCCGCCACGAGGAGCAGTTCCCCGTGAATCAGGGCAAGCTCATCATAGGGCTTCGCACAGGTATGCAGAGCAGCCGAGACAACCTCTTCGCCGTCATGCTCACTAACGATATCCTCGGCGGCAGCACATATTCAAAGCTGTTTGCGAATGTCCGTGAGAAGATGAGCCTTGCATACTACTGCTATTCGCGCCTTATAAAGTCAAAGGGCATAGTGCTTATCGAGAGCGGCATTGATACCGATAAGGAGCGTACCGTCTCCGCCGCCATAGTCAAGCAGCTCGGCGAATTGCGCGAAGGCAGGACCGATCCCGAGGTCTACGATGCCGCAAAGCGCAGCCTGCGTGAGAGGCTGACCTTCTCGTCGCCCGCTTCGATTGCGGGGTGGTACGCCGCTCAGATAAATGAGCAGGATATAATGACCCCCGACGAGGTGGCGGACGGCATTGACGCCGTCACCCATGAGCAGGTCTGCGAGGCGGCAAAGAAGCTGTCAATAGACACGATATTCATGCTTGCGTCCGACGGAAAGGAGACGGAAAATGAAGATCAGTGAGATTAAAAACGAGCGGCTCGGCGAGAGCGTCTTTTGCGGTGAGCATCCGTCGGGGCTCAAGGTCTTTGTGCTGCCCAAAAAGGATTATGAATCCGCCTTTGCGCTCTACGGCGTCAAATACGGCTCGATAGATACGAGCATTATGAATGAGAACGGCGAGTATGAAGCCATTCCCGAGGGCACGGCGCATTTCCTTGAGCATAAGCTCTTTGAGAGCGAGGATCTGAACGCTTTCGAGCGCTTTGCCAAGACGGGTGCCAGCGCAAACGCCTACACCTCTTTTGAACGCACCGCCTACCTCTTCAAAAGCTCGTCCGATATAACCGAATCGCTTGAAATATTGCTTGATTTCGTGCAGAATCCTTATTTCACCGCCGAAACGGTCGAGAAGGAGCAGGGGATAATCGGGCAGGAGATCAGAATGTATCAGGATCAGCCCGGCTGGCAGCTTATGTTTAACCTGCTGCGCGCTCTCTACGGCGAGAATCCCGTCAGGATAGATATAGCGGGCACTCAGGAATCCATCGCCCGTATCGACGCCGACCTGCTTCACAGGCTTTATAAAGAGTTTTATAACCCCGCCAACATGGCGCTTTGTGTCGTCGGCTGCGTTGAGCCGAGCGAGGTCTTTGCGACCGTTGAACGCTGCCTCAGGAATAACGAGGGCAAAAAGATCGAGCGCAAATTTGTCCGTGAGGATGAGAAGCCCATTCAGAAATATGTGGAGGAGCGATTCTCCGTCGCCGAGAAGCAGTTTTATCTCGGCTTCAAGGAGGGGCTTTCCGAGCCGACGCTCAATATAAAGGACGAGGTCGCCACTTCGATAATGCTTGACGCCGTATTCGGCAAATCCTCAAGGCTCTTTAAGGAGCTGCTGAACGCCGAGCTTATAGACATGGGCTTTGACGCCGATCTGTTCAACGGCTACGGCTTCTCCTGTGTGATGGTGGGCGGCACAAGCGCCGACCCTGAGAAAGCGGTCGAGCTTATCCATGCGGAGCTTGCCCGTCTGCGCACCGAGGGCATCGACCCCGCCGCTTTTGAGAGAGCAAGGAAAAAGAATTACGGCAGAATGGTAATGAGCTACAATGACGTCAGCGAGACGGCAAACCTGCTTATGAGCCTTTGCTTCAGCGGCCATGAGCCGTTTGAGGAGCTGGAGGCATGCAGGAGCGTAACGCTCGAGGATGCCGAGCGCAGGCTTGCGCTGCTGCGTGAGGAATGCGCCGCGCTCTCCGTTATCAGCCCGATAATCAAGGAGGACTGAAGATGTCAAATTATACGGTAGTTTATTTCACAGGCATCAGCCGCGGCTTCAGCGTGCCGAGCGTGCTTGCCGAGTTCTCGATATTTGGTATTGATATCAGCATCAAGTGGTACGGCACGATAATCGCCTTCGGCTTCCTGCTCGCTGTGCTTTTCGGCGGGCGGATGGCTTATAAATGGAAGATGAATCTTGACAAGATGGTGGATGTACTCATCTACGGCACTCTTGCCGGCATCGTCGGTGCAAGGCTCTATTATGTATTCTCAAAGTGGGATTACTACGGCGCTCATCTCAGCGAGATACCGAAGATATGGGAGGGCGGCCTTGCGATATACGGCGGGCTTATCGCCGGAGTTGTTGCCGCTTATATCGTTTGCCGCGTCCGCAAGATGAATTTCTGGAATCTGCTCGATATCGCCGTTATGAGCTTCCTCATCGGCCAGGGCATCGGCAGGTGGGGTAACTTCACAAACCAGGAGGCGTTCGGCACAAACACTACTCTGCCTTGGGGTATGTGGAGCCAAAAGATAGCCGACGATATTACTTCTCGTCAGGCGTTCTTTGCCGATAAGGGCATCACGATGGATCCTACAATGCCCGTTCACCCGACCTTCCTCTATGAGTCGATATCCTGCCTTCTCGGCTTTGTCGTGCTTTATATAATCTGCCGCAAAGCGAGGAAATTCAGCGGCCAGATAGCCCTTTGCTACGGCGTATGGTACGGCATTGAGCGCGCAATAGTCGAGGGCTTGAGGACCGACAGCCTCTATATAGCGGGCACGACTCTCAGGATATCTCAGGTGCTTTCGGCGGCTCTTGCGCTTGTGTGCGCCGTGCTGCTGGTTATACTTCTTGTTAAATACACAAAGCACCCGAAGCCGATCGACGGCGTTGATTATTTCTCAGAGCTTGAGCTTAAAAAGGCTGCTGAGGCGGCCGAAGCGAAGCCCGCCGAGGTCAAAGAAGAGGCGGCGGAGCAGTCCGAGCAGCCGTCGGATTCAAAATGAAATAAATTTGTAATATTCTATTAATGATTCTATAAAAAAGTAAGAATATGATATGGAGGAAGGCTTGATGGCAAAGCTGATTGACGGCAAAGCGATAAGAGAGCAGGAGCTTGACAGATTGGGGCGCAGAGTCTCGGAGCTCAAGAGCGAGGGCATATCGCCGTCGCTGGCGGTCATAATAGTCGGCAGCGACCACGCTTCACGCATCTATGTCAACAATAAAAAGGCCGCCTGCGAGCGCACGGGTATAATCTCGATCGAGCATGCCCTGCCGGAGGAGACGACCACCGCCGAGCTGCTGGAGCTTATTGACTCGCTCAATGCCGATCCCGCCGTCAGCGGCATTCTCTGCCAGCTTCCCGTGCCGAAGCATATCGACGGCAACGCCGTGCTCGAGCGCATATCTCCCGCAAAGGATGTCGACTGCTTCCACCCGGAGAATGTCGGCAGGCTCTCGATAGGCAGCGGCCGCCTTGTACCCTGCACTCCGATGGGCATGGTCACAATGCTGGAGCATGAGGGAGTCGATATCGCAGGCAAGCACTGCGTGATAATCGGCAGGAGCAACATAGTCGGCAAGCCTATGGCTATGCTCATGCTTGCCCGCAACGCCACCGTGACGGTCTGCCATTCTCAGACCCGCGATCTTCCGTCGATGACAAAGCAGGGCGATATTCTCGTCGCCGCCGTCGGCAAGGCGAAATTCGTCACCGCCGACATGGTCAAGGAAGGCGCAGTGGTGCTCGACGTCGGCATGAACAGGGACGGGAACGGCAAGCTCTGCGGCGATGTTGACTTTGAGGCCGTCAAAGAAAAAGCCTCGCTTATAACCCCGGTGCCGGGAGGCGTCGGACCAATGACGATAGCAATGCTCATGCGTAACACCGTTGAAGCGGCTGCTATGCAGGCAGGAAAGGATGAATAGATATGAGTAAGGACAGGAAACTTTACAGAAGCAGGAGCAATAAGATACTCTGCGGCGTTTTGGGCGGATTGGGCGATTATTTCAACGTTGACCCCACTGTGCTGAGAGTGGCGTATGTGCTGCTGTCGGTATTCGTGCTCGGCAGCCCGATAATCCTCTATATTATCTGCGCCCTGATAATCCCGCAGGAGCCTGAGTTCCCGCAGCAGCAGCCCCCGCAGCAGCAGCCCCCGTATCAGCAGGCTGATTATCAGCCCTGTGACAACAACAAAAATAATTAAAAATTAAGCAAAAAACCTTTGACATTACCGCAAGGTTATGTTATAATCTTTCATGCCGCATATTCGGGGCGGGTGAGTTATGCCCAAAAACAGCAATGTGCCCCAGAGTAGCGAGTCTAAAGAAAAGGATTGATATTCCGAATGTACGCAATCATCGAAACCGGCGGCAAGCAGTACAAAGTAGAAGCGGGCGACGTTATCTACGTTGAGAAGCTCGGCGCCGAAGAAGCAACCGATTACACCTTTGATAAGGTAGTAGCAGTCGGTACCGACGACGGCCTCACCGTCGGCGCTCCCTACGTTGCAGGCGCAAGCGTTGCAGCTAAGGTAGTTAAGAACGGCAAGGCTAAGAAGATCACCGTCTTCACCTACAAGCCCAAGAAGAACTCCAAGCGCAAGATGGGTCACAGACAGCCCTATACCAAGGTTGAGATCTCTGCCATCAATGCGTAAAAGTCCGCCTTATGATCAAGGTACGGCTTTTGATCGGTAACGACCGGCTTACAGGCTTTGATATAAGCGGTCATGCGATGTTTGCCGAGAGCGGCAGCGACATTGTCTGCGCGAGTGTGTCGTCGGCGGCCTATATGGCGGCCAACACCGTCACGGAGATAATCGGCGCGGCGGCTGAGGCGAGCGTCGGCGAGGCTGAGATGCACTTCCTCCTCAAAGAGGATAATGAGGCTGCCTTCGCGGTTCTCGACGGGCTTCGGCTTCATTTGACAGAGCTTTCAAAGCAGTATCCGAAAAACATCAAAATCATCTACGGAGGTGTAAAGTAATGCTTAAGATAAATGTACAGCTTTTCGCTCATAAAAAAGGTATGGGTTCCACCCGTAACGGCCGTGATTCTGAATCCAAGAGACTCGGCGCTAAGAGAGCGGACGGTCAGTTCGTCCTCGCAGGCAACATCCTTGTAAGACAGAGAGGCACCAAGATCCATCCCGGCAACAACGTCGGCATCGGCTCTGACGACACTCTGTTTGCCCTCATCGACGGCACCGTTAAGTTTGAGCGTATGGGCAAAGACCGCAAGAAGGTCAGCGTCTACGCCGCTCAGTAATTCGGCATTATTAAAAACCGCCTTGCTTTCGCAGGGCGGTCTTTTCTTTTGCTTATTTAATTGAATCGACCAATCTCTTGAGTGCCTCAGGCTGCCTCGTTGTGATGTTATCGGGGGCGAGTTTCAATACCCGCCTCATCTGTGACGGGGCGTCTACGGTCCAGAGCGACACGAGTAGCCCGCAGCGGTGTATCGTCTTAACATAGCCGTGGGTCGCGGTTGAGAAATGTGAATTTATCCCTATTGCGCCGAGTGACTTCGCCCTTGCGGCAAGCTGCTCGGCGGCTTTTTTGCTCAGAGCCTCCTTCAGTGTGATGCGGTGGTTGAGATAATAGGGGATTGCCGAATTTTTTCGGACCGTCTCAACCCATTCCTCGCCGACGCCGGTGTAAAACACCCTGTCCGTCAGCCCCGCTTCGGCAACGAGCCTGTCGACCTCTGGAAGGTTAGAGGTTGACTTAATATCAAGATTTATGCGGCAGGTGTCGCTCTCTGCGACCGCCGCAAGCGCCTCCGACAGCAGCTCGCCCTCACTTTCGGATGGTGAGCCGGAGTGGATTATGACGGGCAGCCCGCTCGGGCGGAACGTAACGTCAAATTCAACTATCTGAGCGCCCCATTTGACGGCTGTTCTCACGGAATCAACCGTGTTCGACTTTGTGCCGAGCGCGCCCGCGTGGCAGGTTATAGTGAAATCCGATGGCAGATTCATTTTATTCACCTCAGTCAGCTTCGTCAATTATGCCGTAGTATCTGCCGAACCAATAAGGGAGCAGATAGCTGCTCGGCGACTGAGCGGTGGAGCTGTTGCCGCCGTCAAATCTGAACGGATTGGTGTCATAGTTTGCGAGCGGTCTCTCGTCCGCCGCAAGGGGCACAAGGAGCTGCTTGCCGCCGCCCCACTTCTCCTGCTCGGTGTCATAGACGAGATCCTTGCGCTTGGAGTTGAGCATATAGTAGTTGACATAGTCGAGCGGCAGGTCACGTAGCGCCTGAACGGCAGAGTCAAGGTCGCAAATGTCGTCGGTGAATGCGCCGTACATCAGGTTCCACGTTACGCAGCGTTCGGGGCGCTCGTATTCCCAATGGTGCCTCATGCCCATAAGGATATATGCCCTTATAAACGGGTCTTTCTCAACGCGGAGAATGGTTGCGGTGCAGAGGAAAGCCAGGTTGTCGTCAATATGAGTAACTCTGCCGTCGGCCTTTTTATGCTGAGCGGCGTTGAGCAAATAATGATCCTTGGTTGCGAGTTTCAGGAATTCCCTGCGGTATTTCTCGTCGCCCGACATATGATAGGCGACATTGAGAAAGGTGAGAATTTCAAGCGAATTCACGCACTTTTCCCAAAGCCACATGCTGTTGCCGTTAAGCTCCGCAGGCTCCCAACACGCCCAGGTGGTAGGCAGCCCGTCGATATCGCAAAGATGATAATTATTCTCAAGGATATGATCGACTATGTCGCAGATAACGCCTTTGATGGTCTCTTTTTCTTCATCGTCAGCGCAGAGGTCATAATAGAGTGAGAAGCCGAAGAAGTGACCCGTCATCTCGTCGCTTGAGGTCTCGCCGAGCCACTCGCATTTGCCGTCGGGGGATTTGTGCCATTCGCCGCCGTCGATCTGCTTATCGAGAGTTTTACCGTAGCCGGGTTCACCCTCAAAGCGCACGGCTCTTGCGGTGAAGCCCTTGATGCCCGAAACCTTGGTGAGGAATATCATGGCGTTCATTGAGCGTCTTGCAGCCTCAAGCACCTTCTCGTCGCCCGTCACGGCGTAGCAGTAGGCGAGGGACGCAAGATAGGTGTGAGTCCAAAGGCCGTCGTTGTCGGATATCTGCGGCGTGCCTGTGGAGAGGTCGCCGTCCTTGACATTAAGGAGTCTTGTTATATATCCGAGCTTGCGGATATAGTATTTCTCGGCGAGGTCAAAGAAATAATCGGCTTTTTTACGCAGGGTCATTTCCAACTCGGATATCTTTGTAACGCCGGAGTCCGTAGCCGTCCATATGCCGTCCTTGCAGGCGACGGCGGCGTTGACTTTTTCTTCGCATACCCAGCGTGTGGCGGGCAGGTGCTTGACCTTGCCGTCGGCGATTATCGCAAGCCCCGCTTCCGTGCCGAGGATAACTCTGCCGTCGTCGGTGAAATCAATGCTGAATATCTCTTCGGCGGGTAAGGCGTTTATCTCGTTGTAGCCGTACCAGCCGCAGCCGTTGTCATAGATATAAGCGCCCTTGTCCGTGCCGAGCCAAATGAAGCCCAGCTCTTTATCGAACGAAACGCAGTTGATTTTGAATTCGGGCATGGTGCTGTGCTCGGGGAAGATGCACATCCAATGCTTTCTCTTGCCGGCGAACACCATCAGCGATCTTTCGGAGAAAGAAACGATCCTGCCGCAGCCGCAGGAGAGACCCTTTGCGGGCATCTCGGTGTCGAGGTAGGGCACGAATTCGCCGCCGTCGAGCACATAGAGCATCGGCGGGGTCATAAGGAATACTCTGTCCTCGCCGCTGATGCCGACTATCTCATCCTTAAAGCTCTGCATCTCGCTTATCGAGCCGTTCTCAACGATATAGAGCGTTTTGCCGCAGGAGAAGAATACTCTGCCGTCCTTTGCGGCGAATATGCTTTCCACGGGCGGGCAGGCAAACGAGCCGAAGGAGCCGTCCGCCTTGGTGTAGCTCAAACCGCAGTCCGTGCCGATATATACCGTGCCGTCCCCGGTGCAGGCGAGGCATAGCGCCTTGCTCGAAATAAGGCCGCTCTCCGCCGTGAAGAATTCACACTTGCGCTGAGGGAAGCTGCCGGATACATAGTTACCTTTTCTTTTCATTTCATTTCTCCTTTTATGTGAAAGAATTATTTAACCGTTATTGAGGTCTGCAGGCTGTTTTTTGAGCCTTTTTCTTTTATAACTATTTTATTGTTTCCGCTGCCGCATGAGGTTGGCACGGTAAAGACCCATGTGACTATCCCCGAGCTGTTCGAGGTCTTTGCCTTGAATTCAGCGGATTTTGACAGGTTATTATTGCCGTTTTCATAGAATTCGATGGTGAATTCTTTATTCGGCGTGCCCATGACCGTGACGCTCGCCTGAGTGCCCTTGGATGTGGGGCTTGTCTTGCTCAGAAGCGAGATGCCGTTTGAAATATCGGGGATTGATATAAGCTCCGCTTCGGTGGCGGCGGGCTTTGCCGTTGTCTTTACTTCCGCTTTTGTCTGTGCAGGTTTAGCGCTTTCGGAAGGTTTGGTATTTCCGTCTTTGTCGGTAATGATCTCGGTCTCGGGTTCGGTTCCTTTAACAGTATTGTCGGTGACTTGTGCTTTAGTTTCGGCAGTTTCCGTACTCTCTGCTGAGGTCACAGTGTTGCCCTCGGTTTTGCTGCAAGAAGCGAGCAGGATAAGCGCCAGCGCCATGGCTGCGGCAAGTATTCTTTTGAAATTATTCATTACGATACCTCAAATCTTTATTGATATTTCGCCTGAGGACAGGGCTTCTCTTTGACCGTTCGGCAGAGTGACCAGCAGGTTGCATTCATCGTTTACTCCGTCGGCAACGGCGGTGAATTGCTCATTATCTTTAACAAATGTTATCTCTTTTCCGAGGAAAAACAGCCGCTTTTCGTATGCTGCGGCTATTGCCGAATCGTCGGGGTCGGCGGCGTAGCCGAGCAGCTTTTCGGCTATCATTTCAGCGAGCTTTTCTCTTGGAATATCAAGGCTCACGCTGCCCGCTTTGTCAAGCTCATCGGGGAAGTCGGCGGTGGTCAGGTTAATCCCTATTCCCGCTATGATATACTCCTTGCCCGAGTCAAAAAAATGCTCGCAGAGGATGCCGCATATCTTTTTTGAGCCGAGGAATACGTCGTTTACCCACTTTATGCCGAGCCTCGGCGCAGCGAGCGCTTCGAGCGATTCGCATACCGCGAGCGCGGCGGCGGGGGTCATCAGCGGCAGGGGAGCCGTCGGGCTGAAAAGCAGGGTCATATAAAGCCCTGTGCCTTTTGGCGAAAAGAAGCTCTTACCCCGTCTGCCTCGCCCTCCCGTCTGCATATCGGCGGTTATAAGGCATGGGACTGCAAGGCGCGAAGCATTCTGCCTGGCATAGGTGTTAGTCGAGTCGATACAGTCGAAATGAATATGATCAAGCGCCGCCAAAATGCCGCCCTCCCTTAAATAAACATCTTAAATATTATACATTTTTAAATTTCGTATGTCAATATAAATAATATGTGTTGACACTTGGGGCGAAAAAGGGTAAAATTATACTGAATTATTGCAGAAAGAAGGCGATTCGGTGCTCGTGCTCCAAAAGGGGTTCAATTATTCTCAGGATGGGCCGGGTAACCGCCTTGTTTATCATTTGCAGGGCTGTAATTTCGCCTGCAAGTGGTGCTCTAATGCCGACAGCATACCGAGGGAAAATCCAAAGGCCAAGGAACGCAGCGGCGACGATATTTTTGACGAAATAATGCGCAGCCGAATGATGCTTTTTGACGGCGGAGGAGTTACCTTCACGGGCGGCGAATGCACGCTTTGGTATGCCGAGCTGCTGCCGCTTTTTAAGCGCCTTCACGAGCAGGGGATAAGCGTTGCGATAGAGACTAACGCTTCAAGCGTTCATCTGCCCGAGCTTGCGGAGTATGTCGATCACCTGATAGTCGACCTCAAGCATTTTGACGACGAGCAGCATATCAAGTGGGTCGGCGCTTCGCTTAAAGAGACAAAGAAGAATATCGAGTTTTTCTTTGCGAGCGGTAGGGAGATACATATCCGCATTCCCGTTATCAACGGAGTTAACACCTGCCCCGAGGGCTTTGCCGATTATTTCAGCCGCTTCGACACTTCCCATGCGGATTTTGAGTTCCTCGCTTATCATGAATTCGGCAAGGACAAGTGGCACGGCAATTACGGCATCACCGACGGCTTCGTTTCGCCCGAAATGATGGCGGAATTCGACAGAGTTTTTAAAGAACACGGTCTGAAAACCGTTAAGACATAAGGAGATAAGACTATGACAAGTATTCTTGACAGCAAGCGGATCACGGAGATGGCAAAGGCTCATTTCGCCGAGAAAAGAGCAGGTATGCGCCTTGACGGCTGGTTTATCGCAAAGGAGGCTGAGCTTAATCTCAGCGAAAATTATAAGGACGAGAATGAGGAGGTCAAAAAGGCTCTCATTCTCAGAGACATCATCGAGACTATCCCGCTTTATCTGACCGATTCTCAGATATTTGCAGGCTCGCAGGACGACGCTTTCGCAAGAAGCTATGCCCTCATCAACCCTACATTTAAGGTCGAGGAATTCAGCGGCTACTGCGACCCGACAGCCGTTTTCGGCGATATCGAGCCGAATGACGAATTCACCGCGGAGCGTATCGCCGCTGCAAGGGCAAAATTCGCCGAGACCGAGTACGCCGAGAAACTAAGGGAGGTCTATGCCGAGGCAGAGCCTTACACCAAAGAGGTCATATTCTTCTTTGAACAGGTCACGGGTCATCTTATCCCCGACGTTCGCTTTGCGATAAAGCACGGCGTGCACGCAATGATAGACAGCATTAAAGATAAGAGCGGCGACGGCTACAAGGCTTTCGCGCTCGCGCTCGAATGCGCCGTTATTCTCGCAAACCGCTATGCGGATATGGCTGCCGAGCAGAAAAAGACCGCTTCGCCTGAGAGGCGCGAGCAGCTTGAGATAATGGAGAGAACTCTGCGTAAAGTGCCCGAGCACGGCGCAGACGACCTCTATGAAGCCATTCAGTCCTTTATGATAATTTGGCAGATAATGTGCCTTGAGCAGACTCCGAATCCCTTTGCATTCTCCGTCGGTAACGCCGACAGGATATTTGAGCCTTACAGAAACGGCCTTGACCGTGACACCACGGCTGCGCTGCTCAAGCATTTCCTTGTTTTCTTCAATGTCGCCGACAGGAGCTGGGCTATCTCTCAGAATATCATCATAAGCGGCAGAGACATTGACGGCAACGATCTTACGAACCCCACTACATATGCGCTCATGGACGCATATTTTGACATGAATCTCCCGCAGCCCATCCTCTCAGTGAAGCTGCATAAGAATACCCCCGCAAAGCTCTATGAGGAGATGGGGCGCTTCCTCTTCAGCCCCGGTGTTCTTACGCCCTCATTCTTCAACGACGATTCGCTCTATGCCGTCCTTTCGGCTCACGGAGTGGCGGCCGAAGATCTGCCCGATATCTCGATAGCGGGCTGCCAGGAACCTCTTGTAATGGGCAAGGATAACGGCAACACCACCAACAGCTGGCTCAATCTGCCCAAGATCCTTGAAATGACCCTCACCGGCGGCGTTTCGACCGTCACGGGTGAGAAGCTCGTCGATATCGAGTCTTGCAGCCTTGAGAATATCAGAGAGGGCTTTTATAAGAATGTTCAGCGCTTTGTCGATGAAATGGCAAAGGCGGCGAACGGCGCTTCAAGAGCGATCTCAACTCAGCGCGTTCCGTTCCTCTCATGCCTTATGGGCGGCCTTGAGAACGGCATAGACGCAAGAGATATCCATAAGCAGGGCACAAAGTATAACGGCAGCGGTTGCCTTATCCACGGTGTTTCCGTCATTGCGGACAGCTTTGCCGCTATTGATAAGCTCCTTGCCGAGAGACCGCAGGACGCCGACAAGCTCGTTGATGCCCTCAAAGCGAATTTCAAGGGCTATGAGGAGCTGCGTGAATTTCTGCTCTCCGCCGATAAATTCGGCAATAATATCGAAAAAGTCGATAACGAAGCCGCAGAGATAGCTTCAAAAGTCGCCGATATCGTTGCCGGCGAGAAGAATTACCTCGGCAACCCGTTCAGACCCGACTTCAGCTCGCCCTCTACACACCTGCTTTACGGCTACTGGGTCGGTGCTACTCCCGACGGCAGAAGCTCCAGAGATATGCTCGGCTACGGCGTGGATCCTCTCTACGGCAGCGCAGAGAACGGCCTCGGCTTCCGTATGCTGTCAAATATGAAGCTCCCGTTTGACAAGATGAACGGCGGCTATGCTTCTCACCTCGGCATCGACCCGAAGTATTTCAAAGCGCCGACTTATGAGGAAAAGGGCATTGAATTCAGAGATAAGGTCATTGCGCCGCTCTTCTTCAACAGCCTTATGGAGGGCGTTTCACCCTTCTACCTCTATGTCAACGTCACCACCGCCGAGATACTCAGGAAGGTGCTTGCAGACCCCAAAAAGTACGCCCCGAGCGGAGTATACATAATGAGGATACACGGCACATTTGTCAACTTCCTTGACCTTTCGCCCGCCATTCAGCAGGATATAATCACGAGGCTTGACCCCGGCTCGACCGCGCTTTGCTGAGGTGACTTATGAAAATAATCGGAATTGATATAGGCACAACGAGCATTTGCGCCGTAGTGACGGATGCCGATTCGGGCGAGCTTATCTCAAGCGTTTCGGCTCCCAACAGGGCGTTTATCGCCTCGGATAAGCCTTTTGAGAAGATACAGGACCCCGCCGTGATAATGAGCACGGTCAGGGAGCTTATCTCTAGTCTCGGTACTCACGACGCGGCTGCGATAGGCTTCTCGGGTCAGATGCACGGCATACTTTATACCGATTCCTGCGGCAATGCGGTCAGCCCGCTGTATATCTGGCAGGATGAGCGTGCGGCACAGCCTTATAAGGGCGGCAAGACCTATGCCGAATTCCTCGGCTGCTTCCCGGGTTACGGCCTTGCAACCGATTTTTATAATGAGGTCAACGGCTTGATCCCCGACAATGCGGAATATCTCTGCACCATAGCGGATTACGCTGCAATGCAGCTTTGCGGCAATTCAAAGCCGGTTATGCATATAACAAACGCCGCAAGCCTCGGTTGCTTCGATGTAAAGTCTAACCGCTTTACACTCAAAAATGACAGATTACCTGAAGTTACGACCAAGTTCAAAGCGGTCGGCAAGTGTAAAGGCATACCCCTTTGCACCGCTCTCGGTGACAATCAGGCGAGCTTTATCGGCTCTGTCAGAGAGCCTTCCGACGCTTTACTGAATGTCGGCACGGGCGCTCAGATATCTTGGCTCACCGATAATGCCGACGGCAGCGGAGTTGAGATAAGGGCGTTCGACGGCAAGCGCTATTTGGCGGCGGGTTGCTCGCTTTGCGGCGGCAGAGCTTTTGCCATGGTCGAGAAGCTGTTCCGCAGTGCCGCTCAGCTTGCGGGTGCGGGCTGCGATTCGTTTTACCCGATGCTTGATCGGCTTCTTGCCGACAAGACTGCGACCGATCTTGTTGCCGACTGCCGTTTTTGCGGCACGAGAAGCGACCCGACCGTAAGGGGCGCATTCAGCAGCGTTTCAGAGAGCAATTTCACCGTCGGCGATATCGCCCTTGCCGTGATGAACGGCATGGTCGCCGAGCTGCACGATATGTATACTGCGGCGGGCGGCGGTGCTCACGGCATAGTTTGCTCCGGCAACGGAGTTCGCAGGAATCCCGCCCTTCAAAGAGTGATATCCTCGGCTTTTGACTCGGCGATCAAAATTCCTCGTTATGAGGAGGAGGCCGCATACGGCGCGGCTCTCGCGGCGAGCGTTGCCTGCGGCATCAATGCGGATATCGACTCGGCAAGGTCAAAGATAAAATACACGGGGGAATAAAAGTGTTTTACGATAAACCCATATTTTTTGAGAAAAACAGAGTTTTCAGAGTTTATACCGGCGGCAAGCTCTTTGCCGATTTCTTCGGCGACGACTCCACCGACGGCAATTACCCCGAGGAATGGGTCGCTTCAAGCGTCCACGCTCTCAACGAGGGCAGCACCGATGAGCACGAGGGTATCTCCAAAATCGAGGGCACGGGGCTGTATCTCAGCGAGGCGCTTGAGCAATACCGCAGCGAGCTGCTCGGCGAGCGTGAGGATATAGGTATCCTCACCAAGATCCTCGACAGCGCCATCAGGCTGCCCGTGCAGGCGCACCCCGATAAAGCGTTCTCCGCCAAGTATTTCAACTCAAAATACGGCAAGGAGGAGAGCTGGGTCATCCTTGCTACCCGCCCGGGTGCAAAGATATTCTACGGCTTCAAGGACGGCGTGACCCTTGAGAAATTCGAACACGCCATTGACGAGAGCGACAGCGGCTCAAACGAAATGGAATCTCTGCTCAAGTCGATCGACGTTAAGCCCGGCGACGTCGTTTATATCCCCGCAAAGCTCGTCCACGCCATCGGCAGCGGTTGCCTGCTGCTCGAGGTGCAGGAGCCGACGGATTTCACCATCCAGCCCGAGCGTTGGTGCGGCGAATACAGGCTCTCGGATAATGAGATGTATCTCGGCCTGAGCCGTGAGGATGCCCTCGGCTGCTTCGATATGGCGAAGAGCTATCCCGCTCCGCTGACCCCAAAGGCCCTTGAGAGCGGCGACGGCGTGCTCTATGAGGCAATGATAGACGGGAGCATCACAACGAGTTTCTCCGTGAGAATGGTTACCCTCAGCGGCGGCAGCTTCACGCTCGGCAGGGGAGCGGCGATTTATGTCGCCCTCGACGGTGCGGGTCGCATAACGGGCGACGGCTACTCAAGGAATATCAAAAAGGGCGATTACTTCATGATGCCCGCCGCAGCGGCAGGCAAATTTACGGCAAGCGGCGATATTAAGATCGCCGAGTGCTTTGCGTGATGAGGTGTTTTATATGAAACGATTTATCAGACTTACGGCGCTTTTGCTGGCGCTCCTCTTCGCTCTCACCGCCTGTGGCTCCGGCAGGGAAGAACCGACCACTCCACCTATCGCTGCC
>OGPS01000022.1_pt1 | contig 146939 bp, 141 predicted proteins | sample 1552931 | NCBI WGS metagenome assembly OGPS01 (sample SAMEA2580252, study PRJEB22360) | human gut metagenome | biome: human gut; feature: human-associated habitat; material: faeces | place: Denmark | collected 2008/2010 | reverse complement strand
AATATATATATATATATATAATAGAATATCTTTTCCATTCGTAAGGCGAAATGTCTTGACAAGTCATCTTGTAAATGATAAAATTATTGAATTGAAAGGATGAGTTATATGAAGAATTTACGTGAAATGTTTCAGGATAAAAAGTTTTTAAAATTAGTATATAGCCTTGCAGTGCCAGTTGCACTTCAAAATTTACTTGCAAGTGTACTTAATACACTGGATACGACTATGATATCGTCACTAGGGGACTATGCGATATCGGCAGTTGGTCTTGCAAACCAAATCTTCTTCTTTATGACAATTATCTGCTTCGGTATAGCGACAGGTACTTCAGTTATGATTGCTCAATATAATGGCAAGGAAGACTACGAAGGCGTGAGAAAATCACATGGTATGGCTTTGATGCTATCCGTGATTGTGGCAAGTATATTCACAATACTGGCGCTAGCTATACCAGAACAGCTGATGAGGATCTTCACAGATGACGCAAACGTAATCCCTTACGGCGTTACATACCTTAGAGTAGTTTCCTTCTCATATATACTTACAGCAGTGAACTTCATTTATTCAGTATCAATGAGAAGCATAGGCAATGCAAAGACGCCTTTAGTTGCATCGACATTTGCCTTCTTTGGAAACGCCTTCTTTAACTACGTATTCATCTTTGGTAAACTTGGCTTTCCAGCTATGGGCGTAGCGGGTGGCGCGCTAGGTACTATCCTTGCTCGTATACTTGAATTTATCGTTTTATATATAACACTTAAAAAGCACAGAAGTCCACTTACAGGAAAACTTAAGGACTTCATTACATTCGACAGCCATTTCAAAAAACTTTATCTAAAGACAGCGGGCCCAGTAATTTTGAACGAAACATTCTGGTCCTTAGGACAAATAATTTATCAGATAGCCTACGCAAAGCTTGGCACAAGGAGCGTTACAGCCTTGCAGATAGGTATGACAGTGCAAAACATCTTCTTCGTTTTATCTAGAGGCTTGGCCGGCGCTTGTACAGTTATAGTCGGCAACTCCATCGGCGCGGGCGACGAGGATCAGGCGTATAGATACGGAACGTGGCTACTAGAGCTATCGGCACTAACAGGCATCGTACTCGGTGCTTTGATGATCATATTTAGAGAGTCCTTCTTCGTTATCTTCCCGAACATAACGCCAGAATCAAAAGCCATAGCCGCAGATTTATTCATCACCATGGGTATTGCGCTCTTCGTTAAGACACATAACTCGACCCTTATAGTCGGCATATTTAGAGGCGGTGGAGATACAAGATACTCCATGGCGCTTGAGATGAGTTGCGTTTGGCTTATAGGTGTGCCACTAGCCTTCCTTGGCGCAGTAGTATTAAAATTACCGCTTCACTACGTGTACTTGATGGCGTGCGGCGAAGAATTTGCCAAGGCAGCCATAGGACTACCGAGAGTAATTTCGAAGAAGTGGATCAAGAACATAACAAATGAATAGATGAGATGTGTAAGAGCAGCGTGAGCTGCTCTTTTTTATGCCAAACACTTGGATAAAAACACGCCAAATACATGGATAAAAACGCGCCAAACACTTGGATAAAAATGCGCCATTTACACGGATTAATATTGACAAATGTGTATATATGTGCTATTATAAGCGTAAGAGGTGAGACGCTCATGAAGAATTATTTTGCTAGAATTACTGATAAATTACTTGATGAAAGACTTAAAGCAAAGGGAGCTATACTTTTAGAAGGACCCAAGTGGTGTGGTAAAACTACGACTGCCAAGCAAATTGCCAAGAGCTTTATTGCTATAGATAAACCAGATATGACTAAGCAATATCAACAGATGGCTGAGCTTAACCCGAGTGCTTTACTCGAAGGAGAGGTGCCAAGGCTAATTGACGAGTGGCAGCTTGCACCAAACTTGTGGAATGCTGTTCGTTATGAGGTCGATCAAAGAGATGACTTCGGTCAATTTATATTGACTGGTTCTGCTGTACCAGCTGAGTTTGATGCGTCTATGCATACTGGAACTGGTAGGATATCTAGGCTTTACATGAGAACCATGAGCTTATATGAGTCGAAGGACTCGGATGGATCTGTTTCTTTGAGTGATCTTTTTAAAGTGGAAGATATTTCTTCTGTGAATAGTAAAACTTTGGATGAGATTGCATTTTTGATATGTAGAGGCGGTTGGCCGAGGGCTATAGGTCTAGGTGAGAAGGCTGCTTTATTTCAAGCGATTGACTACTACGAAGCAGTTGTTCAAAATGATATAAGCAGGGTTGATTCTGTAAAGAGAGACGCAGAGAAGGCAAAGAGGCTGCTTAAGTCTTATGCAAGACACGTTGGCTCACAGGCAGCGCTTGAGACTATAAGGGCAGATATGCTAGCTAATCAGGCTGACACTTTTGATCAAACGACGCTTTATTTGTACATCGATGCGCTTAAAAAGATATTTGTGATTGAGGATGCTCCTGCGTGGAACCCGAATATTCGTTCGAAGACAGCCATTCGCACGACGGACACTAGGTATTTTATAGATCCATCCATCGCTGCGGCTGCTTTGGGTATTGGCCCGAAGGACTTAACTCACGATTTAAATACTATGGGGTTTTTGTTCGAAAACTTATGTGTTCGTGATTTAAGGGTATATTCAGAGCTTTTAGATGGCAATGTTTATCACTATAGGGACAAGAGCGGACTTGAGTGTGATGCTGTCATTCACTTGAGGAATGGTGCTTATGGCCTTGTGGAGATAAAATTGGGCGGCGACAAGCTTATTGAGGAGGGAGCCGAAACGCTTAAGGCTTTGGCTGAGCTTATTGACACCAATAGTATGAGAGAGGCATCTTTTATGATGGTTTTGTGCGCACAAGCACCTTTTGCGTATAGAAGAAAAGATGGCGTATATGTGGTGCCTATAACATCTTTAAGGCCATAGACTGTTTGCCAAATACATGAATAAAAACGCGCCAAACACTTGGATAAAAACGTGCCATTTACACGGATTAATTTATACAATGGCTTGATATAGACGTCTATAATGAGTTAGAAGAAATAAAATGCTAGCTAAGTTAATTTAGCTAGCATTGATTTTTTATGTGATTTGTCCCGAATTTTATACAATATCCGGGACAAATTTTTTTCATTTTTATATACAAACCAATGTATACATCAGCCCATAATCTTTTTTGTCGCGTCTATACGAGTGGAAGCGCTTATCTGTGACTGTATCTAGGTTTGATACGTATATATTTTCTTTTTTAACGCCCATGCTTATCGCGTCGCATTTTACTACTTTTCCTAAATCTATAAGGTAATGCTTCTCATCTTTTTTAAAAATAATGTCTTTGTATTTAAAATTCTTCTCGAATACATTTTTCACATCTTCCATCACTTCGAAGGATGTTTTTTGTATATGCGGTCCGACGTAGACTTTTAAATCTGCGGCTCTTGATCCTAAAGAGAGCATCTTCGTGATTGCTTCTTTAATTATGGAGTTCGCTGTGCCTTTCCAGCCTGAGTGAACGGCTGCGATGCGCGCATTGACGCTATCGTAGACTATGACGGGTAGGCAATCTGCGCTCTTAATCACAAGGACATCGCCATGGCCGCCTATAAGTCCATCTGTCTCGTCGTAGAAATTCACTCCGCCATTGCCATTGCCATTAACAAGGGCGATATTGTTCGAGTGCACTTGGCGTGTCACGTTTATACTGCTATAATCAAGTCCTATATGCTCAAGTACTTTTGGAAGCTCTTTTACAAAGTAGTCTTCATCTCCTTTTATATCGACGGGCTTAAGGCTCATGATGTTTGTGACGCCTAGGCCATTTAGGTAAGTGCTTATTAAATATTTTTCATCTATAATCTTATAATCTTTCATAATTATCCTCGTATATAATATGTAAAAGAAGCACCAATTAAGGTGCCTCATGTATTTTATTCAAAGAATGCTTTATAAGCTTTGTATGACATGTATGTGTCGAACTTTGAAGTAACTTCGTTTGGTGCGTGCATGTTTAAAACTGCTGTACCGCAGTCAACTACTTCTGCGCCGTACTTGCTTAGTAGGTAGGCGATAGTTCCGCCGCCACCTGCGTCAACTCTACCAAGTTCGCCTGTTTGCCAAGCAACGCCTGCTTTGTCAAAGATATCTCTTACATCTCTTAAGAATTCTGCGTTTGCATCGTTGCAGCCGCCTTTTCCGCCTGATCCAGTGTACTTAGCTACTGCGATACCGCCACCTAATACAGCTGTGTTGTTCTTTTCATAAACTGAGTCGAAGTTAGGGTCATAAGCTGCTGTTACGTCTGATGAAAGTACCCAAGAGTTCTTTAGGCATCTTCTAACTGTAAGAGCTGAGTATTCGCCTTCTAGTGCTGCTAACTCATGTAGAGCGTTTTCAAGAACGTAGCTTGCCATACCAGTGTTGCCTTGTGAGCCAACTTCTTCCTTATCCATGAACATTGCTAGAGCTGTGTGCTCGCCTTGCTTCATGTCAAGTATTGCCTTAAGTCCTGCGAATGCGCAAACTCTGTCATCTTGGCCGTAGCTGAAGATCATGGATCTGTCTATACCAAGGTCACGAGCCTTGCCTGCTGGAACTACTTCGATTTCGGCAACTTTAAAGTCGTCTTCTTCTATACCATATTTTTCGCTGATGATTCTCATAACATTGGCTTTAACGCGATTTGATTTGTCTTTCTTATCGTCATCGTCGTCATCGTCATCTGCCAATGGTATTGAGCCCATAAGCACGTTTAATTGTTCGCCAAGTATACCCTCAGCAAGTTTCTTTTGCATTTGTTCACGTGATAGGTGGATTAGTAGGTCTGTGATTGTAAATACTGGATCTTCATCGTCTTCACCTATAGATATATCAACCCTCTTTAAATCCTTTGTATAAACAACGCCGTGTAAAGCTAGTGGGATTGTAGTCCATTGATATTTCTTAACTCCGCCGTAGTAGTGAGTCTTTAAAAAGCCAAGTTCGCTTGCTTCGTATAGTGGATTTGGCTTAAGGTCAAGTCTTGGACTGTCTATGTGAGCGCCAACTATTCTTAGGCCTTCTTCAAGTTTCTTTTCGCCCATAACGAACATTAAAACTGATTTTTCCTTATTATTTAGGTAAAGCTTGTCGCCCTTCTTAACCTTTGTTCCGTTTTTGATAGCTTCTTCTAAATCCTTAAAACCGTTAGCTTCAGCTATGCGTATGATTTCTTTAACTGCTAGTCTTTCAGTTTTTGCTTTTGTTAAAAAGTCTTTGTACTCTTCGTTGTAGCTTGTAACGTCCTCAAGCACATCGTTTGAAAGGCTTAGCCATGAAATTTTTTCTGCCATTATAATTCCTCCTTTTTCTATATTATAACATAAAATATACTACTTGAGCAAGATGAATGTTTATAGATGCTTTTTGTTACTAGTTTGTACTATTTGAATTGGACTATAAGTTGCTAACTGCGTCTACAAGCTCTTTTGACTGCGGTACTATATAGTACTTATCTGTAGTATCAAAATCTGCATGACCTAATATTTTTGTGATATATTCTTTGTTCATTATTTTAGCATTAAGCATAGTGGCATAAGTTCGTCTACACGCGTGTGATGCTTGATGTTTAATGCCTGCACCTTTTAATGCATCTGTATAAAAACCTCGATACAGCTGAGTATATGAATATGGCTTTCCTTTATGCTCAAATAGATAATTTTTATTGTTTTTGCATATTTCAGTAATAATTGGCAGTATCCTTGTTGGTAGTGGAATTATTCTATTTTTACCTGCATCGGTTTTGATGCCATGTAAAATATATCTATCTTCTAGGTTTACATATTCAATCTTGCAGGTCGCAAGCTCTCCCATTCTCATACCTGTGTAGATTAATATTAAAGGAACTTCTATATTTTTCACTTTGCCAACGGATGACCACATCTTTTGTATGTCAAGGTCGGTAAATATATGCTTTTCTTTTGGAGCCTTGCCCTTAGGTGTGATCAATAAGCTTGAGTAATCTATGGTGATTATCTGTCTTCTCATAGCCTCTTTACATAACTGACTTATGAGAACTCTTATAAGGTTAATACTGTTCCCCGCCATGTGTGAGTTGTCATTGAGAGCTTTTTGTAAAATTTGTGTATTTAAGTCTTTTACTTTTAGATTGTGTATGCGTTCTAATTTTTTAAAATTCCCTATATAACTTTGTGCAGTGTGTTTGCTTATGTTCTCAAAGTGCATTTTTGACCACTCATCAAATAGTTGCGCTACTGTCATATCTGTAAGTTCTATAGGGTGATCTATATATTCAAGCAAGGCACGCTCGGCATCTAAACGAGTTTTATATGTGCCTAGTGTTTTTTGCACTGTACGTCCATCGATTGGATCCTCAACTGCTGGCACTCTAGCAAGCCAAGGACGGCGCCTATTTCCACTTAGTTTGACAATTGAGCCTGTGCCGTTTTCTCTTCTCATAATTTTCTCCTTTCTTCTTGCAAAATCAACTAAAAAATGTTATAATAGGTATAGAAATAGCCTAGTCGTAGGGTATTTTTGACCGTGTCGTTCGTGGTGGGATGCACGGTCTTTTTTTTTATTTATTTGACTTTTATTATAAAATAATGTATAATGTGTATATTATATCCCTTAGGTGTAGGACTCTCCCCATACGAGATGTACCGAAACTAAGGGATTTTTTATTTAAACAAAAAAAGCTCTAACTGTATTTGTTAGAGCTTAAATGTAAGCGAAAACATCGCTTCCTTCAACTCTATTATATATTAGTTTTTATGATAAGTCAACTTTTAATATAGCCTTATAAAAAGACGAGAGGGAACACTTCTTAACAAAGCATTCCCTCTCGTTGGCTAATAACACTGCCTCTATCTGTTAAGATAATGATAACAGGTTTTAAATAGCTTTGTCAAGTGTTTTTTATATTTAAAATTTACCTCTTAATTCAACAACTTTACCTATAATTTGAACTGGCAATTTAATTACTTCTTCTTTATTAAAAATTAAGGGTTTATACATTAGATTAAAAGGCTTTAATTCTACGTGATCATCATACTTATAAAACTGTTTACAAGTACCTTCATTACCATTGACAAGTACTATGACCACATCGCTATTACTAGCATAGTTTTGTTTTCTGACTATAACAACGTCTCCGTCAAGTATTCGTGGATACATAGAGTCACCTTTGATTTGTAGTCCAAAGTATTCACCTTGTCTTGCTTCTTCTTCGGATATTTCTTCGTAGTCGATTATTTCTTCTATAGCATCAACTGGGATACCTGCTGCGACACGTCCTAGAACTGGAATACGTACTCCACGTGGGCGTTTATTTTCTTTTTCAATTTCTTCATCAAGTCCCATCAATACAACTGGAGTAGTTTGTAGCACTTTGGCAAATTCATACACTTTGCTTCTACTTATATCTACTTTACCACTTTCTATTTTGGTTATCATAGAGCCGTCGGTGTATCCTACAAGTTCAGCTAATTCTGTTTGAGTTAAGCCTAAAGCTTTTCTATATTTCTTTATATTTTCATATAATTTAAACATCAAAATCACCTCTTTGATATTATTATAACACTAATATGAAAATAATTCAACATTTTTATTGAAAATACTTGACAAAATAAAAATATAGTGTATAATAGATTTATAAACTGAATTTAATTCATATTAAAAAAGGAGGTGATTGTATGAATTATGAGCTTTTAAAAAAGGTTATAGATGATTCAGGAAGAAAATTAGAATCTATAGCATCAGCAATTGGAATAGACAGAGTGACTTTGTATAATAAAATCAATGGTCTAACTGAATTCAAAGTATCTGAAATTAATTCATTTTGTGATACTTTGCATTTAGATGCCAAAACTAAGATGCTTATTTTTTTTAATGATGAACTGAATTAAATTCAGTTTTAACAAAAGGAGGAATGATTATGAATGAAGAAATGACCAAAACATTTTTCGAGTCCAGTGATGAAGAATATGAGAAAGCTTTAAAATTTATTGACGACGCTGAAAGAAGGAAGAAGCTGCCATTCTTCAAAACTCTTATCTATGACATGACTGGCTACGACATTGCAAGTATTGATTATCTTGAGTCTAGGGAGCTAATTGTTGTTAGGTTTATGAATCCATGTAGAAAAGATTTAGTCATCAATATACACATGGATAGCATCGAGGCCTGCACGTGTGATGTGATAAGGCAGACGATAAATTATATGGAACGAAATGATTAAAAAGGAGGAAATTATTTATGAATGAAGAAAAATTTGAAGGAAGTATAGGAAGAATAAAGTATGGTCCTGATAGGCCTCATGTTCAAAATGAGGACATAAGCAAGATTCACTTTGGAAGGATACGCTACATTACTCAAAGCAAGTCTAGAAGGGACGCGTTTAGAAAGCTGATAAAAGAAAAGGGGCTTAAGACTAATGACTTAACTTTAATCTTAAGCTCTATAGGTTTCAATCCTGAGTTTTACCACTTCACTGTGCCTGAAGCTAAGCATACCCACTACTTATATCATGAGGATGCTATGGGTGAGTTAGCTGACAAAGGATATGAATAGGCGGAATAAGTAGCACTTCTTTTAGTGGAGATAAAAGAGCAAATTATTGAAGGAGGAATGATTATGAACATTAGAGAATTTTTCACAGACGAACTAATCGATGAACTAGTTAGAAGGGGAGCAAGGCTTATTGAAGATGAGCCGTACAAAAAGAGTGAGTGTTGTCACTGCAAAGAAAAGTACTCTCACAGTGCAGATGTGAAAGTACTTAAGAAAGTGTTAGTTATTGATGATATGTAGGAGGTAATTTATGAACAAAGTAACAGTAAAAGAAGTAAGCGATTATTTAGGAATAGGACAAAGCAGTGTACGTTTTCTACTTGAAAAGGAAAAGTTCCCATTTGGCACAGCAGCAAGAAAAGACGGAGGCAAAAGATATGTATTTATAGACAGAAACCTATGGGAGAAGTACAAGAAAGGTGAACTAGCTTATGCGACTAAGAGTGATGAGGCTAGCTACACGGTAGAGGTAGGGGATGCATAATGACACTCAAGGAATTCAACAATCGTAAGACTGCTGATAAGTTCGCTGAGTATATCACAGGCAAAGAGCTGAGACAGTATTTAGCGGATAAAGTCAAGAAGTACTGCGGAGATGATATTACAGTATTTGACGGAGCGATAGGCTCAGGTCAGCTTGAAGAGTTTATCAAGCCTAAGTTTCTCTACGGTGTGGAGATACAAGAAGAAGCGGTTAAGATTTGCAGGGAGAACTACCCAAACAGTGAAATACACCACATGAGCTTTTTTAACTACTTTAGCGATGTAAAGGCTGATGCAACTATAATGAATTACCCTTTTTCTTTGAAGTTTAAGGACTTACCAGATGAGGACAAGGAAAACATTCAAAAACTCTACCCTTGGAAAAAGTCGGGACTTGTTGATGACATGTTTATTTTAAAAGGCCTTGACTTTACTAAAAGATATGGATTTTACATCTGTTTTCCAGGCATAGGCTACAGAAAGCCTGAGAAGACGTTTAGGGATATTGTAGGCAATAGGCTTAAAGAATTTAACGTAATTCACAACGCTTTTGAAGACACAGGTATAGCTATTGTTTTTCTTGTCATTGACAAAGAAAAAGAGACTGAAGAGACTTACAAGGAAATCTACGACTGTAGAAGCAAGAAGATTGAAGCAAGTGAAGTATGTGAGAATGCTGAGGAACGATGGAGACAATTACAAATATACGTAGAACCTGAAAAGATAGATATTGATGTACTTGAAAAAGACTTAAAGGCAACTAGAAGAAGAATTAATGAACTTGCTGATGAGATTGACAGGATAGTAGATGAAATACGTTAAACTTAAGGACATCTTGACACTAGAACAGGGTAAAGATGCGGTTTACAAAGATGATGGTAAGTATGAGGTCTTCGGTGCTGGTGCAAATAGCACTGGTAGGTGTGATGAGTACAACAACGATGGCAACATCATAATCACACGTCAAGCAAGTGTTGGCAAGGTATATTGGAGACGATATCAACACTGGGTACAAGCTGCGGCTTGTATTATCAAGGTAGGTGAGGACAAGGTATTTTTACCGTTTTTATATCACTGGCTTAAGAGCAAAGAGTGGCTACTTACTCAATTAAAAGTACCCTCAATGATACCAACGCTCGATGAATACAAGTTTTTGAATTTAGAAATGCCATTACCACCATATTTGGTGCAAGTACACACAGCAGCGACAATTGACTACTTGGATGTTTTAAACCTTGCAAGTAGAGAGCTGATACAAAAACAGATTGACGATTTCACGAACTTAAAAAAAATAACACAAAATAAACTATTAACATTTGGAAAGGATGAGGATAATGAAAATAAATTTTAACGCTCCATTCTGGAGAATACTCAAAGGGATAGGATACTTGATAGGTGTGCTTAGTGGAGTTGCACTGTTTTACATGGTCTATATACTTATGTGGGCGATGATGGGGTGCTAGTATGAGATTTGAAGAAACGATTGACTTTTTAATTAAGCAAACTAAAGATGTTTGCCCCAACTTACCAAAGAAAATAAGACTTGATTTGATATGTATCGGAGGACTAGTAGAGCATTTAGAGAATAAGGCAAGGTTTATTAAAACCATAGGACACGAAGATTATACTTTTGAAGCTTTAATGATAGACCTTGAAAATTCACTCAAAGAAATTGAGAAAGTATACGAAAAGAAGAGAAAGGAATTAGGACTATGAGAAACACTTTAGGAGATTTAAACAATCATCTCTTTGCAGAAATTGAACGCTTAGGAGATGAAAGTACGACAGGCGAAGAACTTGAGCAAGAAATAGAAAGGGCTAGAGCAGTGACTGCTGTATCATCTCAAGTCATACAAAATGCTAAACTTATCCTTGAAGCGGCTAAGTTTAAAGACAGCAGGACAGATATTGACGAGGACGTACCACAACTACTTGAGGGATAGTATGAGGATCAAGTGGACTGAAGAGATGATTGAGTATGTAAGAAATATATATCCACACTACACAAACAAGGAAATAGCCGAGATGCTTAAAGAAAGGTACGGCATCACAGTTAGACCAATGAGCCTTCGTAACTTGCATTATAAGTACAAGTATGATGACAAGCTTGTCAATGTTGGATGCTTTAAGAAAGGTCAAGAAGCTTGGAACAAGGACAGGCCCATGAGTGAAGAAACAAGAGAAAAGCTCAAGGACACTTGGTTTAAAGATGGGCATACTCCAGCAAACACTAGACTTATTGGCTCAACAAGGATTGACAAGGATGGATATGTGGTCATCAAAACAAAAGAGACTGGACGATGGACACCTTATCAAAGACACATATACGAACAGGCTCACGGTGTGAAGCTGGATAAAGACGATTTAGTGCTATTTGCAGACGGAAATACAAGAAACTTTGACGTTGACAATCTAGTAAGGATCACACGTGAAGAGCTCTTATATTTAAATCAAGAAGGATTGATAAGTAGTGATCAAGATATAACAAAGGCTGGTGTAGGTGTGGCTAGATTGATTGCAAAGATAAGGGAGAGAGAGAGAGAGAGAAGTGAAAAAAGTAATAGTTAAAGTAATCGCAAGTGCTGAGGTAGAGCTTGATGATGACTATGATGTATATGACATAGACAGATATGTTAAGGCTATTTACTGTGACTTAATTTATCCGGAAAACGAGTTTAAGCTTGTTGGATATGAGGTTGAGGAGGTTTAGAGTATGAAAACAAGTGAATTTATCAAAATAGTTGAAGAGCTTGGATATAACTGCTTTACAAATGAAAGTTGTATTCTTATTAACAAGGGTTATCCATGGATAGCTACTATAGCATTACACAGAATGTACTACATGGAGTTGTGGACAAATGACAATAAATTAGGTGAATTATGTATGGAGTATGCAAGAACACCTATTGAAGAAAGAGAAGAAGAGGAAAAATTCTATTTACAAAAAATGAAAAGTTTTTATGATAACTATTATAACGAGACAACTAATTTTTTAAATGTTCGTAAAGACCAGGACCGCTATGACCTCGGCACTACTGAACAAACATTTATGATTAGGACACAATTCACACAAAAAGAGATTGACAAGATTAAGGAAGAACAACATACAGACTTATCAGAATTTAAACAAATACCGGTAGAGGAGGTAGGAGAATGAGAACAGCAGAAATAGTAACGGATATGCCATTTGGTGATTACAGGATTATTATAAGACGCATAAAAGATACAGATTGTGGCGATTGTCAAAAGTATAATCATTGGTATTGCGGATATGTAGCAATACCTAAAGGCGATAGATTTTACGAAATAGACGAAAATAGCGAACTACTAGAAGAGTTATCAGTACATGGTGGCGTAAGTTTTGTGGGCCGCCTAAACGGCATAGATGGATTTTTAATCGGTTTTGACTGCAATCACGCACGCGATAATCCTTGGGAACAAGATACAATATATGTTATTAACGAGTGTGTGAGCTTAACGAAGCAAATAATAAAAGCTAACGAAGAATATAATGTAACTTTTAAAATATACAATGTAAAAAATCGAACAAAAGAAGAAGTTTTGCAATATATAAATGAAGATGTAATAAACCTTATCAACAAAAATAGCGATATAACAGCATGTAATTTAGAAATAGAGTAGGAGGTTATATAGAATAATGAACATTAACGAACTAAACACCCACATCATCGAGTGGGCAAAAGAAAGAGAATTAGACACTAAAGGGACAGTTGAAGCACAAGCAATTAAAACAGTTGAGGAGCTATCAGAACTAATAAAGGCTATATGCAAGGATAAGAAAGAGGATATCATTGATAGTATTGGTGATGTATATGTAACGCTTGTTATTGGCAATATGCTTGATAAAAAGACCGACTTGAGTGCAATATATGAAGTTATAAAAACTTTAGAGGATGACCTAAACATTAAAAAACCTTATGCTTTTTCTAAAAAACTATTATTACAAGATATGTCTAATGATATTTTTAATGTTTTAGAATTAAAATATGACCCTTGGATAATAGAGCATGTAACAGCAAGGATTATAAGCATAACTCACATGTATGACCTTGACTTTGTAGACTGTGTAGAAACTGCTTACAACACTATCAAAGACAGAAAGGGCAAGATTGTAAATGGAACGTATGTAAAAAGTGAGGACCTAAAGAATGAAATTACTGATATATTCTTTGATAGCTCTACCGATGTCTCTCATTAGCTCCAGTTTTGACTATACACTGCCTTTAGAAGTCACCCAGTATAATTATACCCCTGAGCTTGTAACAAGCTTTAAAAACGAAAATAAAGGCTTTGACATTGCTAAAGATTATGGTATTGACTACAAACTGATTAAAGCTATTGCCGTTATCGAAAGTGGATGGAAACACGACTCTCACATGGCAAGAACAAAGAATAACATATTCGGGCTCATGGGCAAGAGTTTTGAAAGCGTGGACGAATGTATTCATTATTGGTGCAAGCTGTATAACAAAAGATACAAAGGCATGAGTATTGACGAGATGGCAAGGATATATTGTCCACCAAATGCGAAGAAGTGGGCGGAGAAAGTGAAGAGTATCATGAGGAGGTTGGAATGACTTTAAAAGAATTTGAAGAAGAGATAAACAAGCTTGGCATGACCATCAAAGAAGGTGACAATTTAGACTGGCACATCTTATATCACGGATGCGAGATGGCTGTAATTGATCCAGTGACTGAATGTAGAATGTCAACGATGAAGTATGTACGGCCTTTTGACTTAGAGTGGAAATTATATATACTACTTAGTGATCTAGCTGGAACTTGTTTATATGATAGACACTTAGAAGACTATTTTGAGGAGTGGCAATATGAAGAGTGATATTAAAGAAGATGTCAAATACTGTGTAAGGTTCTACACTTCAAACGTTGACTACACTTGGACGGTAGTTGAGGGCAAAGAGCTTATAGCTTTAATTTCTAGAGCACTATCAAGTTGCCCTAAGTACTATGAACTGAACGGTATTTTGTACAACCTTGAACGCTTTTACAAAATAAGCTGGAGTGAGAATATCAAATATGATTAAGTACAAAGTCATTGCCTCATCAAGTGCAGGGAATAGTGTAGTAGTGAACGATATGCTCTTTGATATTGGACTACCCTATGGCAAGATTAAACCATACTTAGAGGGTATCAACTACATCTTTATCACTCACAGACACACAGATCACTACAAGTACACTACGGCAAAGTATATCAAGCGTAACTACCCTGACATCAAATGGATAGGTAACTGGGATATAGCAAGGCTTATAAATCTTGACCATATTGTTGGAGATAACACTAAAATAAGGCTTGATGATAGGACGATAGAGTCCTTTGCTTGTATACACGACGTGCCAACGACTGGATATGTAGTGACTTGGAATAGAAAAAAGCTTATATATGCTACTGACACAGCAAGCTTAAAAAATGCTCCAAAATGTAAGTATGACTACTTCTTCATCGAGAGTAATCACGATGAGAAGAAGATTAACGCTATGATAAGCAAAGGTAAGTCAATATATGGTTATGATGTCTTTGGAAATGCTAAGAGGCACTTGTCAACACAGCAAAGTAGAACGTTTTATTTGTTAAATAGAAAGAGTAGAGCTTCATTATGGGTGGAGCTGCATAAGAGTAGTAGATTTTATTAGGAGGGTGTTATGTATACACTAGATGACTTGATATGCTCGGCGCTTAGCTTAAATCCTGGACATAAAAAGGACATAGCCGAGTACGCAAAAAGAGCTGAAGAGCAAGCAAAGAAGCTTAGAATGAATGATGAAGAAACACTAAGATATGTTGAAGACTATATAAGAGATTGTTTAGATTAGAAAATATAAAATATTAAAAGTTTAAATTACAAAAATTAAAATTATTAAAAAGGAGATTATATTATGTTAGATTTAAGAAAAGATTTAGAATTAGCTGAAGTTGTATATTCTGGAGATAAGAAAAAGGTAACTATGGCCTTTCTTGACAGAGACCTTGGAGAAGTGCTTGAGGTAAACTTTAACAAGCAAAAGTACGAAGATGGTGAGTGGATTGATAGTGAAGAAAAGACTGAACAAGTAAACGAGTGGTGCAAAGAGTACTTTGATCTAAAGTTTGAAGACTTGACTAAGGCTATTGGTAGAAAGATGGACGTATATGTGTATGAGAATTTTAATTCGCTTTGGGAGATAAACTATGTTGAAAAGTTTAAGGTCGAAGATGAGGGCAAGATCATACAAACTAAAATATCTGAGATTGTTGACGATGGTAGAGCTATTAGAATAAGATTTGAATATAATGATGCGACTTATGAATCAAAGATGAACTACTCAAAGTACATTGAAGAGACTAAAGAGTGGTTTACTGACCCCCAAAAGAAAACGTCTCAATACAAGAAATTCAAAGATAAGTTCGGTGTACCTGTTGCAAAAGCTGATAGCATTGTTGGCAAGGATATCATGTGTGAGGTTAAGGTTGCGTTTAAGAAACACGCTTATGTAGATATTAAAAAGCCAGAATGGGCATAGAAAATGACTACTGCAAAAGATTACCTTGTCTATGACGTCGAGGTTTTTGCAAAAAATAGCATGGCGGTATTTAAGGACTTAGAGGGAAAGACTGTAAAGGTCTTTTCTTCTTGCCTTGATGGACTAGGTGAGTATATAGACAAGGGCATAGTGGACATTCACGGCTACAAAAACCTTGAAGAGTATATCAAGGACAAGGTGCTTATAGGCTACAACAATTATCACTACGACGACTACATCTTATACGCTATGATCCTTGTAGGCCGTGGACAGTTTGAGCATAATGTAATTAAAGCTTGGAATGATAGCATTATAGGAAACGGCTCACTTGTCAATATGCGTAAGATTGACAACAAGACCATAGACTGCTTTCAACAGGTGGACATATCTAAGCCTTCTCTTAAAAAGATTGAGGGCAATATGGGCAAGTCCATCATTGAATCGAGTGTTGACTTTAGGCTTGAGAGAGAACTTACACCAAAAGAGAACTTGGAGACACTTAAGTACTGTGAATATGACGTACTAAACACTCTAGAGGTCTACAAGATGAGGCATGAGTACTTTGACAGTAAGAAGAGTGTAGTAGATATGCTTGATGATGAGGACTTAAAGGAAAAGGCTATGACTTGGAATACTACGTCCATTGTTGGTCAGCTCTTAAAGCCAAAGTATAGACTTAGACAAGGTATGCACGTTGACGAGAAATTCTTAAGCTATGTTGATAATGAAGTACTTGATATGTGGCAAGAACTTAGGGTGGCCTATGGTGATTTTAACTTTAAGAAAAAGAAAGTAGTACATGAAGAGTTTGGAAATGTTATCGAGTTCGGTTGGGGTGGTCTTCACGGTGCGCCAAAGGGATTTGTTAAGGCTCAGGATATAAAGCTTATGGACGTGAACTCAATGTATCCAAATATTCTTATCAACCTTGATGGACTGCAAGATAAAACAGAAACTTACAAAACTATACTAGATCGTAGGCTTAAATTGAAAAAAGAAGGCAAGAAAAAAGAACAAGCGCCGTATAAACTTATTTTAAACTCTACTTATGGACTACTCAATAACCAATATTCTCAACTCAACAATCCATACTTGGCTTACTCCATCTGTATCAACGGGCAAATAGCCGTGTATGAATTAGCAAAGAGACTTGCTCATGTTGGTGCAAGGGTCTTGAACATTAACACGGACGGAGTGGCATACACTATTGACAATAATTATGACATGAGAATCAAAGAGGACTGGGAGAAAGAGTTTAATCTCACTCTTGGAGTTGACAGGTTTAAGACTTGGATACAAAAGGACGTCAACAACTACATTGCCGTGACTGATACTGGCAAGATAAAGGTTAAGGGCGGAGATGTGAACAAGTACGATGAGAACAAGTACTTTGCCAACAATGACATCAGGATCACTCACATTGCTCTAGTTGATAAGCTTGTATATGGTAAGAGTGTTGCTGAGAGTATTGTTGAGAATCTTGACAATCCTTTACTATATCAGTACATCTTACAAGCTGGGTCGACGTATAAGGGTGTGGTTATGAGTAAGCATCCTGACAAACTACTTAATACCAAGATAAACCGTGTATTTGCTTGCAAGAATGGAATTGAAATTCTCAAAAAGCGTCAAGATGATGGCCTTGTAAAGTTTGCTGATGCTCCTAGTCACATGTATCTATACAATGGTGATTTGAGTGAGTTTAAGGACTTTAAAAGGATTGTTGACAAGCAATGGTATGTTGACTTAGTAAACAAGAATCTGAAGAGATGGGAGTAAGCAATATGACGAACGAAAGGAGGTACGACATGAATGTTTATCGAATTTGAGCAAGGTAAAAAGTTTGCTGCGACTGGAGCGGACATCTCAGAAAGTCATGAGGCTTTTAAAGATGCGGGCTGGATACTTGAAGACAGTGACTATGTAGTGGATATTGATACTTTGCCCAAAGATGTAATAGAAAAAATGATAGTTACTTTTAATATAAGAACTCAAACTGTATGGACTGATAGAGGTGTGCATTTTTACTTTAAAAAGCCTAGCAGTTTTACACGTGGAGCAAATAGGACTAGTCCACTAGGCTTTGATTATGAAATTAAGCATAAGGGCAACACTGGGGCGGTTACTATCAAACGTAATGGCAAGCTTAGACAGATTGAGAACGAAGGTATCAGGGAAGATGCGCCGTTTATATTTACAAGCAACAAGAAGTATGAGGTCTTATATGGCCTAGGAGATGGTGAGGGTAGAAATGACAAGCTCTTTGCTCTTAGATCAAAGCTTGCTGGTGTTGGTGAGTGGAGAAAGATACTTAACTTTATCAATGACTTTATCTTTGCTGTACCACTAGATGAAAAAGAGTTTGAAGTAGTTGCAAGAGATATGGCAATAGAGGCGACTAAGGACAATGAATATAATATTGCAACATGGCTCTTAAAAGACTTTAACTTTGTACAGTATGGTGAAAGATACTACTTTAAGAAAGAGGACGGCTCTTACACTCATCAAGAAAATATATTGAGAAAGAGAGTATATGAAAGAGTTGGAGAACAAAAGATAAGGTATGTGGACGAAGTCATAAAACAGATGCAGTACAGATGCACGAAGATACCACAAAACACGGAGTTCAACATAAAGTTTAATAATGGATACTTAAAGCGTGGTGAGTTTGTTGACATTGTTGATGATGAGTTTAGTCCATATAGTATTGACTGTTTTTATAATCCAAGTGCAGAAAAGGTGCAGGTGGTCGATGATTATATTGATCATTTGACTAATCATGATGAAGATTATAGAAATTTACTACTTGAGGTCTTGGGTCATACTCTTATTGTTGATGCGGAGTTTAAAAGACTACTAGCAAAGTTTTTTATATTTGTTGGTGATGGGGGAAATGGTAAAGGAACGCTCTTACAGATAATTAAGACTATACTAAATCCTGAAAATGTTACAGGGATGAGTATCAAGAACTTTAGTGACGAGAGGTACTTGCCTAGCTTTAAGGGTAAGCTTGCTAACCTTGGTGATGATATACAAGATCAAGCGATTGATGATAAGGATATGAAGATGCTTAAGAACTTGTCTACATGTGACTATATATCAACAAGGGAGCTATACAAAGGTGCTGAGGATATGTTTTATACGGGTAGTTTGATATTTACTAGTAACCACATATTGAAGTCTTGGGAAAAGGGCGAGAGCTACAAGAGACGTGTTATGTGGCTACCCATGTATACTAAGGTCAAGAAGAAAGATCCTAAGTTTATTACTAATCTTACAAGTCCAGAAGCTATTGAGTACTGGGTTAAGCTTATGGTTGATGGATATGAGAGACTGTATCAAAATGGTAAGTTTACGGAATCAGAAATAGTTACTGCGTTCAATGAAAAGTATCATAGAGAAAATAACCCTGCACTTGATTATATTGATGGTATGACAAAAGACAACTTCTTAGATAGACCTATCAAAGATGTGTATGATGATTATGAGGAGTGGTGCGAGGATAATGCTGTGAATTTTAACAGGAATATGATTAGTGATACGCTTCAAGAGGTGTATGGACTTGTTAAAAGACAAAAGAAAATAAATGGAAAAAATGCACGCTGTTTTGTTGAGCAAGATGATTAAATTGTTACCAAAAGCCTATTTTGTTACCTATTTGTTACCCGTTTGTTACCTTTACAAAAGCTCTATAACCCTTTATATATCTTACTTTTATAAATTTTAAAATATAAAGGTAACAAAGGTAACAGGTTTTTTGTAAAAATTATTTTGTTTTAAATGGTTGTTCGTACGAACAAGTAGGAAAAATAAAAAAACTTTTCGAGATAATTTTGTTACCTGTAAAAAAATAGACTGTAACTATTGTAAAATCTATATCTTAGAGGTAACAAGGTAACAATTCTATTTTGTTACCTTTAAGAAAAAACTACAAAAAGGAGTTGAAAAGATGGAAAACAACGAAGAAACGAGAAAAGGTATATTTTTACCATTATTGACGATTTTGTTTATAGCTTTAAAATTAACAGGTTATATTGATTGGTCATGGTGGATATTATCTCCACTTTGGATACCATACGGTTTAGCTACAATAATAATATTATTTGTGATGTTTATTAGATTTATAAAAAATATCTTTGATAAATTAGATATTTGAAAAGGAGTTGAAAACTTTGAATCATAAGAATATTAAAATACCCGACTATAACTTTGGACTACCTGAGCTTGACGATGTATACCATCCATCTCACTACAAACTTGATGGACTGGATGTTGAATCTATTGATGTAGTTAAGTCAGTACTAGGAAAAGATGGGTTCAGAGAATTTTGTCTAGGTAATATTTTGAAGTATGCTATTAGGTGTAAGAAGAAAGGGATGTATTACAAAGATATAAGAAAGATGAAGAGATATTGCGAGTTTATTATAAGCACATTGAAAGAAGGACAAGATGACAACTAAAGAGTACTTATTACAAGTTACACTTCTTGACAAAAAGATTGATGCAAACCTTGAGATGCTTGCAATAGAAAAATCTAAGTTGACGCGTGTAACAAGTAAGCTTGATGAGAACAAGGTGCAGTCGTCGGAAGGTGTAAACTTTGACGATACTTTGGCAAGTGTTATGGACTTAGAGACTAAGATCACTAAAGAGATAGATGCTTACATCAATCTTAAAGCAAAAATATCAAGTGAGATCAACAGCATGAAAGATAACACTCTTGCACTGATCTTATTTAAAAGATATGTACTTAACAAGACACTGGTAGAAATTGCAAAGGAACTTAATTATAGCTATGACCATGTGAGACATTTGCACGGACAGGCTTTAATGGAGTTTAGGAGAAGATAAGTGTCTGTATTGCATCTAAGTGCTTTGCAGGAATATTTTAAAAGATAACACATTATCACACACTTTAACACATTCAGATGTGATATAATGTAAGTGGTAGATAAGACGAAAATTCATATCACCTCCTTAGAGAATTATTATAGCGATTAGAGACTCTCATGTGGAGTCTCTTTTCTTGTACATAAAAAGGAGTGATCACAATTAAAGACTACGCAAGGAAGTTTTATAAATCAAAAGCATGGCAGAGATGCCGTGCTTCTTTTATTGCAGAGAGAGAAGCGATTGACGGCGGACTTTGTGAGCACTGCAAGAAGAAGAAAGGTTATATTGTTGACCATATAGAAGAAATAACTCCAGAAAACACAAATGATGTCAATATTACACTCAATCATGAGAATTTACAGTATTTATGCTTAGAATGTCACAATACAAAAACTTTTAAAAAGAATTTTGCAATTCGTCAAAATTTATTTTTTGATGAAGAAGGAAATTTACAGGAAAAGACTCCCCCTATGAAATAAAGTAATTGCAAGGCTTTGAGGACCGAGGAGGAGACTTTCAAAAAACGCACAAGAGGTTTGCGCGATACCCCCACCTAGAAAAATAGAGAAAGGTAGGTGATTTTAGGTGGCACTAGACAAAGATAAAGAAGTTAAGAAAGAAATAGCCAGACTTACAAACTTATACAAAGATGTAGAACGAGTTAAGAGGCTAACAGCTAAGAACTTAATAGAAGAAGCTGCATACATGAAGGCAACACTCAAAGAACTCAAAGAAGCAATTGATGAACATGGCCCTATAGATGAAATGCCACAAGGTGCTTACTCAATCTTAAGAGAACACCCTGCTCTCAAGTCATATACAACAATGGTGCAAAGATATTCAGGAATAATCAAGCAACTTACAGACCTTTTGCCAAAAGAACAACAAAAAGAAGTTGATGATGGATTTGAGGCTTTTTTAAATGAAAAATAAGAATCCTATAGAAGCATATTGGGAGTGGATGAATAAAAATAGAATCAAGGTAAGCACGAAAGTATATAAGACATATCAATACATCATCAATTTTTTAAACGACCCTGAAAGCAAATGGGTTTACGATGAGACAAAAGCGAACCATGCAATAAACTTTATTGAAAAGTTTTGTAAGCACTCCAAGGGTGCAATGGGTGGCAAACCTTTTATTCTTGAACTTTGGCAAAAGGCAAAGGTCGCAGCAACATTTGGTATAGTAGATGAATCAACAGGTGAAAGAAAGTATCAAAGAGTATTGCTTATTGTTGCCAGAAAAAATGGCAAGTCAACACTATCAGCTGCTGAAGGTTTATATCTATTTATTGCAGATGGTGAACCTGGTCCAGAAATTTATTCAGTCGCTAGACTTGTGGCGACTTTAAATCGGGCAAAATCGGTGAAGGCTAAAGTTAGTAAAATAAAATGATACAAAGATTGACCAAGCGAATAGAATATGATATAATATTCGTGAGGTGATTAGATGAGAATCGTAGGGATTTATAAGATTACAAATACAGTAGATGGTAAGATTTATATAGGACAAACTGTAAACTATGAAAAAAGGAAGAGAAGTCATAGAAGCTATTTGTTAAATAATAAACATTGCAACAGTCACTTGCAAAGAGCTTTTAATAAATATGGCTTAGATTCATTTAAAATAGAACTTATTCAAGAATGTAAAATTGATGAGTTAGATGACTTAGAGAAATTTTATATTAAAAAATATAATTGCTGTAATGAAAAAAGTGGTTATAACATGATGTATGGTGGACAAAAATACAGAAAATTTACTCCAGAAGTTCTAGAAAAAATGAGTCGTGCCAGAAAAGGTAAGAAATTATCAGAAGAGCATAAAAGAAAGATTTCTTTGGCTAATAAAAATAAAGTGATATCAAAAGAAGCAATCGAGAAAATGAAATTGGCTAAAAAATTAAATCCAACAGGGATTGGAGAAGATAATTTTAATGCCGTTATCAGTGACGATGTTGCAGAAAAAATTATAGATGATCTTATCTTAAATAAAACAGTCAAAGAATTAGAAATTAAATACAGTGTTACACCTGATATAATATACAATCTTATGTATAACAAATCTTATAAACATATAAAACCCGAAATTAGAGAATCTCTTAGTGAAAGAACAAAAATCAATATGAGTTCGAAGATAGAAAAAGCTATAGATTTATATCTTAATGGAATGTCACAAAATGAAATTTCTAAAACATTGAAAATGAGTAGAAATACATTAAGACGAGAACTTAAGAAGAGAGATATAAAAACAGATTTTCATGTAAATCAATTTATTAACAATGCTAATACCGAGTTAAGCAATTAGATATCGTAAGGCTAATTGCCAATGTAACGCGTAGGTGGCGAATAAATATAATCCACCCAAGAGTGCCCGACAACTATTAAGATAGTTGTCTTTTTTAATGGTTGAAAATGTACGCTAAACTGAATCAGAAATGACTGATTGATGAAAATGAGGGAAACCTCCAGAGGATAGGATAAAAAGCCTATCGATAATTACAAATTGACAAAAAAGGACCAAGCCAAAATCATATGGCTTGAAGCAAAGAGGATGGTCAAAAAGTCACCAGCACTAAGTAAGAGAATAAGACCACTTGTTGCTGAAATGGTATGTGACTTAAACGATGGCATCTACAAGCCAGTAGGCCGTGACTCAGATACACTTGACGGACTTAACGTCCACGGCGCAACAATGGACGAGATCCACGCATGGACAGATAAGAATCTTTACGATGTTATAGTCGACGGTACAAGTGCAAGAGATGAGCCTTTGATACTCATCACTACGACATCAGGAACAGTAAGAGAAAATGTATACGACGAAATCTACGACGAAGCAGAAAGAACAATCAATGGCTACACAGATCCAGATGGATACAAAGACGAGAGAACACTCTTTCTTGTTTACGAGCTTGACAATAGAAAGAGTTGGACGGATGAAGAAACATGGATGCAGGCAAATCCAGGTCTTGGCACTATTAAAAAAGTAGATGCATTAAGAGACAAAGTTAACAAAGCAAAGGCAAATCCAAAGCTAGTCAAAAACTTACTCACTAAAGACTTTGACATACCAGAAACTACAAGCGAAGCGTGGTTGACATTTGAAACAATTGACAACAGAGCAACATATGATATATCAAAACTAAAACCAAGATATTGCATCGGAGGTATAGACCTATCAGCAACTACTGACTTGACATGCGCAAGCGTAGTATTTAAAGTGCCAGATGATGAGAAGACATACGTCAAACAAATGTACTGGCTACCTAGTGACCTTATAGAAATAAGAGCACGCGAAGATAAGATACCTTATGACGTGTGGGAAGATAGAGGACTTTTGAGAAGATCAGGAAAAAACAAGGTTGACTACAAAGACATTACAAAATGGTTTCTTGAAATACAAAACGAGCTTGACTGCTACGTGTACAAGATAGGCTATGACAGATGGTCGGCAACATACTTAGTAGACGAACTTACACAATACTTTGGTAAGACCGTGCCAGTACCAGTCGCTCAAGGCGCAAAAACATTTTCAAATCCAATGAAGAGACTTGAAAGTGATTTAAGGTCAAAGCTTATAAACTACAACAACAATCCAATACTTAAATGGTGCTTGACAAATGCAGCAATTAAAACAGATACAAACGACAATATAGCACTAGTAAAGACAAGCAATCCAAGAAGAAGAATAGACGGAGTTGCATCACTCATGGATGCACTCATAGTACTTGAAGATAACTTTGATGAATATAATGCTTTAATTTAAGGAGGTGAAAGACATGGGACTTTTTAAAAAGAAAAACGAAGCAGTGACAGTCTCTCAATACAAAATGATAACTGAGCAAGGGGAAGGCTTTTACTCATATAATGGCAATCTCTACTCATCTGACATAGTGAGATCATGTATAAGACCAAAGACACAAGCAATCGGTAAAGCAGTTGCAAAACACATTAGAAAAGACGAGATCAATACACAGGTCAATCCTGAAGCTTATATTAGATTTTTACTAGAAGAGCCTAATCCATATATGAGTGGACAGATGCTCCAAGAAAAGATGGCAAACCAATTAGCCTTGAATAATAACGCATTTGCATTAATTGAAAGAGATGGTAATGGACTTGCTATTGCAATCTACCCTATAAACTCAAACAGCGTTGAAGCACTACAAAACAATCAAGGCGAAATATTCTTAAGATTTTTGATAAAGAACAAATACTATACTTTTAAATATACAGATGTAATACATCTTAGAAGAGACTTTAATAATAATGACATCTTTGGAGAAAATCCAGCAAAAGCACTCACTCAACTCATGGATGTGGTGAGTACGACAGATCAAGGGGTAGTCAAAGCAATTAAAAACAGTAACATCATTAAGTGGCTATTAAGATTTAATACAGTCATGAGAGAAGAAGACATCAAGAGACATACCAAAGAGTTTATAGACAGCTTTTTGAACATTGACTCTGATACAAGTGGAGCTGCAGCAGTTGACTCAAGATTTGATGCCCAACAAGTAGATCCTAAGAACTACGTACCTAATCCATTACAGACGAAAGGAACTATAGACAGGATCTATAGTTTTTTTAATACCAATGAAAGCATAATTCAATCCAGCTACAACGAAGACCAATGGATAAGTTACTATGAAGCAGAAATCGAGCCAGTATTGATACAGATGTCAAACGAGTTTACAAGGAAGATTTTCTCAAGAAGAGAAAGAGGTTTTGGCAACAAGATTATCTTTGAATCATCAAACCTTAACTTTGCAAGTATGCAAACTAAACTAAACCTAGTCCAATTTGTAGATAGAGGAATAATGAATCCAGACGAAGTAAGAGCAATACTTAACATGGCTCCAATACCAGATGGATTAGGACAAGCTTACATACGTAGGCTTGACACACGTGAGATAGAGCAAGGAGGTGAAGAAGATGCCAATAAAGATTAGTGGAACAATTGTCGGCAATGACGACAAGTGGATATATGACTGGTTCGATATGGAATCCTTTTGCCCTAGAGACCTAGAGCTTAAAGATGGACAAGATGTGGATATAGAAATCAATTCACCTGGAGGCTATATCTATCCAGCTAGTGAGATCTATACAGCACTTATGCAACACAAAGGCAATGTCAATATCACAATCACAGGACGAGCAGCAAGTGCAGCATCAGTCATTGCAATGGCGGGAACACATGTTAAGATGAGTCCAACAGCACAGATGATGATACACAATGTAAGCGGTACAGGCGCAGGTGATTATAGAGACTTTGAACACTTTGCTGAACAGCTTAAAAAGTCAAATGACACCTTGGCCAACGCTTACATGCTTAAGACAGGCAAAACAAAAGAAGAAATCTTGAAGCTAATGGACTATGAAACATGGTTTACACCAGACGAAGCCTTGGAAAACGGCTTTATCGACGAAATATTGTCAAAAGAAGACAAGACAGACCAATTTAGATTAGTAGCAGCAAGTGATTTTCTAATCCCTCAAGCTGTTATTGATAAATTAAAAGCAGAAAAAGAGCAAGAACAGCTCAATCTATTAAAACTAAAGGAGAGAATTTAAAATGAACAAAGAAAAGTATTTAGAGACTAGGGCAGCAATGCTTGAAGAAGCTCAAAACCTTATCAATTCTGGAAAAATTGAAGAAGCAGCAGCAAAAAGAGCTGAAATTGAAAAACTTGATGCAGAATTTGAAGAAGCATCAAAAGAACAAGCGAATTTAGACGCTTTAAACAAAGAAAATGAAGAAGTAACTGATATGAAGAACATGTCAGTAAACGAAGGAGGATTAAACGAAGTGGCAAAATTAGAAAACAAAAACACAGTAAACTATGAAGAGGTATTTGCAAAGGTAGCTTTACAAAGAGACCTAAGCGATGAAGAAGTAAACGTATTCAATCAAATGAACCCTGAAAACGCTTACACACACAACACTACAAACACAGAAATAGTAATTCCTGAAACAGTAATCGGTGGTATCATCGACGAGATGAAAGAACTACATCCAATCCTTGCAGATGTAAACACTACAAACATCAAAGGAACAGTTAAATATGTAAAGAGAACAGCAATCCCAGCTGGAGATGCTGACTACTACAACGAAGCAACAGTTACAGCAGACGAAGAAAATAAGTTTGGTGAAATAACATTAAACGGAAAAGAACTTGCAAAAGCAGTTACAGTTACTTGGAAACTTCAAGCAATGGCTGTAGCAGATTTTATACCATTCATCACTAGAGAACTTGCTGAAAGAATGAGTGCTGCAAAAGCTAGAGCATTCGTAAGAGGTAAAGGCGACAAATACCCACAAGGTGTTATTACAGCAATAGAAGCTGAAACATCAACACCACAAAAAGTTGCTTACAAAGCTGACGGATTAACTTACAAAGACATCACAGCAGCTATGGCAAAGATAAAATCAGGATATATGAGCGGTTCAAAGATATATGCTAACAACGCAACAATCTGGGGAACATTAGCTAATATCCTTGACGGACAAAATAGACCTTTATTTGCTCCAGATGTAACAGCAGGTGGAGTTGGTAGAATCTTCGGTCTTCCAGTAGTTGAAGAAGATGCAATGAACGATGGTGAAGTTCTAATCGGTAACATGGCGGCAGGATACAAGGAAAATGTATCTGAAGCAATGAAGCTTGTTACTGAACAACACGCAAAAGCAAGAACAACTGACTTTGTAGGTTATGAAGTACATGACGGTGGAGTTATCGACGAAAAAGCATTTGCTTACATGGTTAAAGGTGTTTAATAGATGGCTTATAGAGTTATAAGTGGATTTCAAGACCTTGAGACAAAGGTCTTTTATAATATCCACGAAATTATAGACGAAAAAAGCAAGAACTTGAAAAAGTATCTTGAAGCAGGTGTTGTCATTGATGACTCACCAAAGCCAGTTAAAAAGGAAGTAAAGAAATAGAGGTGATCATATGACACCTGAACTTTTAAAGTATTGTAAAATCTTATTAAGACAAGCTAAGACAGATGCATTTGATGAAGAAATCAAGGGCCTAATTGAGGCTTGTCTTTTAGATTTAGAAATAAGTGGAGTGGAGAAACTCGATGATGAACTCATCAAAAGAGCCGTTGGCATATATGTTAAGGCGCACTTTGGCAGTGAAAACCCTGACAGAGATGGCCTTATAGAATGTTACACAGCTTTAAAAATCCACTTAGCACTTAGTGAAAAGTATGGAGATGAGTTGCCACATGAAAAAGCCGGTAGAAATTAAGCTTATAAAGCACAATGAAAAAGCTATTGACGAGTGGGGCAATCCAATCACTAAAGACGATATGTGGACAGTCTTTGCTCAAAAGATGTCAGTGACAAGTGCAGAATTTTATAGAGCATCAAACCAAGGACTTAAACCAAGCCTTGTTTTTGAAATCTATGAAGAAGAATTTGGAGACGCTGACCTCTTAATCTATGAAGACATAGAATATACAATTATTAGAACATATCAAAGAACACTTGATAGACTTGAACTAGTATGTGAGAGGAAGCTTGCAAATGGCAATTGATATGGCTAAGGAAATAGCAAAGATTTTAGACGAAGAAGTTGAAAGAGTAAACAAAGAAGTCAACGATGCAGTCCTTAAAGTTGCAGATGCAGCAGTGAAAGAGTTGCAAGAAAGCAGTCCAAAGAAGTCAGGTAAGTATGCTAAAAGTTGGAAAAAGAAAGAAGAGCAGCTTGCCACAGGTAGCAAGTCAGCTACTATCTACAACGAAAAGCATTATAGGCTTACTCACCTCTTAGAGTTCGGACACGCGACTGTTGATGGCAAAAGGGTTCCAGCACATCCACATATAGCAGCAGTTGAACAAAAAGTCATCAAAGACTTTGAAGAAGAAATTAGAAGGGGGATTGAAAATGGATAAGATAAACCCCGTAGAATTGTTAAAGCCGTTAGATATTCCAGTTGGCTACTTTGTTAATCCCAAGCCTGGAAAAGTCCCTTTCATAGTCTATACAGGGGCAGGATCTAGGAACTTTAAAGCAGAGAATAGCGTATATGACAAGAAAGCACGCTGGAATATCGAGCTTTATATAAAAAAGAAAGACGTAGCCTTAGAAGAAAGGCTAGAAGACCTGCTAGACGAAGCAGGCATCGTGTGGGAAAAAGGATCAGATGTATATATTGATACAGAAAAGGTTTTTTTAATTCCATACTATATTTAGAAAAGGAGAATGTAAATGGCAAATAAAGTACACTTTGGACTTAGTAAGATAAAACTATTTCCTATCACTAAAGATGACAAAGACGGCACAACTTATGGTGAACTAATTGACTTACCAGGTGCCGTAACACTATCACTAGACAGTGAAGAAAACGAGGGTAAGTTCCACGCAGACAACATGCTTTATTTCTCAAGCTTTAAATCAAGCGGATATACAGGCAGCGTTGAGATAGCGAGAATACCAGCAAACGTCTTGACAGACATCTTTGGACAAACTAAAGATGCAACTACTGGAGCACTTGTTGAAAAGGCAGACGACCAAGTTAAACAATTTGGTATGGCATTTCAAATTGAGGGAGACGAGTCACCAACAGTTTATCAACTAATGAAAGTAAGCTGTGGCAAACCCTCCGTGAAATCAAATACAATCACAGATAGCGCTGAACCAGTAACAGCAGAACTTAAAATAAGTGCAACACCAAGAATGAGTGATCAAGCAATTAAGGCAATCTTTGAAAAAGAAGCTACAGGTTATGCTACTGCACTTACTAAGATAATGGAAAAAGCCAATGCTTAAGACTATAAAAATAGACGGAAAGGCTGTAGATTTCAATATCACAGCCTCATTCCCTTTACGTTTTGAAAATCAATTTAATTATGACATACTACAAGCACTTTTGCCAACAGTGGCAGAAATTGCTGAAGGTGTAGAAAGCGCAGAAAATAAAGATGAAGAGCTTATCTCAATCTTAAACAACTTGATGAGTCTTAAGCTTACGGATATACAAAAGCTTATTTGGACATTTGCAAAAGCTGCAAACAAGGACATACCAGAGATAGTAGACTGGTATGATAGTTTTGAAGAGTTTCCGATGATTGACATAATTGTAGAGCTTGCGCCTTGCTTAATTGACTCTTTGATAAGTAAAAAAAAATTAGACAAACTGATAAAACAGGAAAAACAATAAACCCTCAAATGCTCTTACTTGGAGCAACACAAAGAGGCTTAAAGCTTGAGGACTTAGACGAGATGACACTTGGAGGGCTTGTATCTTATTGCGCAGAATACAATGAAGCACTTGAAGAGAATGATGAAGACAAGCCTACAACACGAAAAGCCACTCAAGCGGATATTAACAATACATTTAAAAACTAAAGAAAGGAGATGAAGTAAGTGTCAGGAAATATAAAAGGTATAACGATTGAAATTGATGGCAATACCACCAAGTTTGATCGAGCCATAAAAGACTCAAATAAAGAAGTTAACGCGCTTAACAAAGAACTTAGGAACATAGATTCATCTCTTAAATTTAATCCAGGCAACGTTGAACTACTTGGACAAAAACAAGAACTTTTAAAACAAAAAACTCAAGCAGCAAAAGAAAAGCTAGAAGCACTTAAAGCAGCACAAGCTGATGTGGAAAAGCAGTTTGCCAATGGCGAGATAGATCAAGGACAATACAACAAATTCCAGCAAGAAGTCATCAAGGCAGAGTCACAGGTTAAGACTTTTAATGGACAGCTTAAAGAGACAGAAAAAGAGCTTAAGAGTATGCAAGGCTTATCTGGAGTGATGAACAAGGTCGGTGACGGCTTTGAAAAAGCAGGCAAGAAAATGAGTGATATCGGTGGAAAACTAAGCAAAGGTGTCACAGCTCCAATCGTAGCCATCGGTACAGCAGCAGGCGCAGCATGGAAAGGCATTGATGATGCACTTGACACTATAGTCACAAAGACTGGTGCAACAGGCGATGCGATGAAAGAGTTTGAAGGCAACTTTAAAAACGTTTTTACTTCAATACCAGCAGATGCTCAACAAGTCGGCGACGCTATAGGAGAGTTAAATACTCAATTCGGATTAACAGGTGAAGCACTTGAGCAAGCATCTACACAAATGGTACAGTTTGCAGAAATCAACGGCACAGATATCACTAACTCAACAATCGCAGCAAAGCAAGCAATGGAGCAATTCGGAGCAAGCACAGAAGAGTTGCCAGGCTTTTTGGACACAGTCACAGCAGCAGCACAACAAACTGGACAGTCAACAGATAGTATCTTTGAAGCAGTAAAGCGTGGCGCTCCACAGCTTAAGGCTATGGGTCTTGACATGAACCAGTCAGCTATGATGATGGCAAAATTCCAACAAGCTGGTCTTGACTCATCAAAGACTATAAGCATGTTGACTAGAGCACAAACAAACTTTGCAAAAGAAGGTAAAACTTTAAAAGAGGGCATGGTTGAATTTTTCAAAACTGTTGAACAAGGTGGAGCCAGTGTTGACGTCATTAATCAAGCAACAGAAATATTTGGTAAAAATGGCGCCACAATGGTTGAAAATATCGTGGCAGGTAAAATCTCACTAGAAGACTTTACAGCGTCTGCACAAAACTATTCAGGCACAGTTGCAGAAACTTTTGATGCGACACGAGATCCTATCGATAAAATGAAAGAGTCATTAAACAACTTGTCAATGTTGGGTGCTGAACTGTTTAATACTATACAAGAAGTCGCAGCACCTATCCTTGAACAGATAGTCGAAAAGGTTAAAGGACTGAGAGAAAAGTGGGAAGAATTATCACCTCAAACTCAACAGACAATCGTTAAGGTTGCAGCTATAGCAGCAGCAATCGGGCCACTATTAATAGTACTCGGTAAGATGGCAACAGGTATAGGCGTTGTAGTCAAAGCACTTTCAGCGTTTGCCAGTCCAGTTGGCTTAGCAGTCGCCGCAGTAGTTGGAGCAGTCGCTTTAATCATTGCCAACTGGGACAAAATTAAGAAAGCTTGGGAAGATTTAAAGAAATTTCTTGTTGATACGTGGAATGCGATTAAAACTGAAGCAGAAAATATCTGGAATGGTATCAAGAAGTTTTTTGAAGACTTATGGAATGGTATTAAAAAGACAGTCGAAACTATCTGGAATGCTATCAAGAAATTTATTGAGGGCATTTGGAACGGACTTAAGACTACAGCTGAAACCGTGTGGAATGGTGTTAAAGGCTTCTTCGAGGGACTTTGGAATGGCATCAAGAAGACTGTTGAAACAGTCTGGGGAGGCATCAAAGGCTTTTTTGAAGATACATGGAACGGCTTAAAGTCTACAGCAGAGACACTTTGGAATGGAGTTAAGTCAGCAGTCATAGACCCAGTTAAAGATGCAGCGAAAGAAGTTTGGGACAAAGCCAAAGAGATGGCATCAAACTTTATTGATGGAGTTAAAGACTTACCAGGTAAAGTTGGAGGTATCTTTAAAAGCGCCTACGAGGGCATCAAAGGCTGGGTAGGTAAAGCAATCGACAAGATAAGAGGCCTAAAGAAAGAAAGCGATGATTATAGTAACAGCCCTAAAGCATACAGTGAAACAGGCGGCACTACCATTAGAGGTGCAGGCCCAGCAGGCGGTAGACAAGCATATAGAACTAGAGTCTTTGCAGGTCTTGAAGCGGTTGGAGTTGATGGTCTTAATTGGTATGACAAAGGTGGGATATTTAAGTCACCAGCAATCATAGGTGTTGGTGAGAAGCGCCCTGAATTTGTCGCGGCGATTGACGACCTTAGAAAGATAGTAAGACAAGAATCTGGACAAGGATACACTATCCACATTGACAAATTAGAAGTGAGAGAAGAATCAGATATAGACAAGATAGCTAAAAAGCTATATGAACTACAAAGAAGAGATCAGAGAGGTAGAGCACTATGTTAAAACCAATAGGCTTTATTTTTAGAGGGCGTCACTCGGATGAGTTAGGAGTTGGTGTAAAGTCCACAAACAGAACAGTGACGCCAGAAAGAAGAAAAAAAGAATTTACTATCCTTGGTAGGTCAGGAAGCCTTGAGCTGCCAAGTGATGAATACAATAAGCGATATATTACAGTTGATATTGGCATCGTGAACAATGATGAGTTTGAAGACCTAAGAAGTCAAGTAAGACAAGTGGCATCATGGTTATCAGGCAATGGATACTTAATCTTTGATGATGAACCAACAAAGGCATACGAGGCCAGTGTGTATGATGCTATTGACTTAGAGCAATGGGAACTTATGAGCAAGGGAGTGGCAAGCGTGACCTTTGAGTGCCAGCCCTTTGCAGTATCAAAAGACCTTAACAGGCAGATTAAGCAAGGCACATCATCAGTTAATCTTACAGTCACTAACCACGGCAATGCTAACACATGTGGGGAGATTATCATCAAGAACACGGGGAGCACTAATATCAACAAAATTACAATAACAAGAAAGGTTGTGAAGCAATAAATGAGAGCGAGTAACTTTTTAGAAGAGGCGATACTTAACTACTTTTTCAGAGGTCAAGCAGTATCAAGACCAACAAACTTATACTTAGCACTATATAAGACTAATCCGACTGACAGTGACACAGGTTCAGAGGTCACAGGCGGTGGATACACAAGGCAAGTAGTATCTTTTAATGCTCCGTCTCAACAAGGAGATAGAGGCACAATTACAAACGCAAATACAATCGAGTTTAGTCAAGCTACAGGCGACTGGGGCGAGTTTGCATATTTTGGAGTAAGAGATGCTAAAGATGGCGGCAATCTCTTAGTGTATGGTACATTTAATAAACCTCAAACAGTCAACGAGGGCACTCAATTTGCTATAAAGCAAGGCGACTTATCAGTATCGGTGGCATAAAATGAAATTTAATAGGAGCAGCTTTAACCGTAAAAGCGGGCAATCTGAAATAGTAAGGGCTACAGCTACGGTAGAGTTATTATCAGATGTGAGAGACGTCGACATAACTCAACACGCTACAGGCCTTGAAGCACATTTTGAAATTGACACAATAAGCTATGGCCTATTAAGAAAATACTCCAAAGGTGATGCCGAGTTTATGATTGGAGCAAATTCAAGCTCAACTATCAAGACGTTTAATATCGGCACACTTGACAGCGACATTGAAGTCATGGCAGATGCACTAGGCTCAACACTAGGAGAGGAGTTTATAGCACTTGAGGGCATTACGTTAAGACCAGGCGAAGAGTTAGTCATCAATACATGTGACTTAACAGCGACTATCAACGGAAAGAATGCAATATCCAGCTTAACAGTTGGCTCTGACTTTTTTGATTTTTTATCGGGAGATAATGACGTCATCATAAGCGGAGAAAACTCAAACGGATTAACAGTCGATGTCTACTGGAAAGACAGGTGGCTATAGAATGAAATATAACATTAAAATCTATAACCAAGAAATGAAAGAGCAAGCAAGGCTTGAAAATGCCTTTGATATAAGCTATACAATGAAACTCAATGAACTTTGTACTTGCTCTTTTAAACTACCTAAAGACGACAAGAAGACTGGATATTGCCAGCCTTTTTATTTTGTCGAACTCTTTGATAGTGGCAAGCGTGTAGAACTCTTTAGGATTTTGCCACAAACAGTCACTACAAGCAATCTAAGCTATGTTGAGTATCAATGCGAGCATGTATTAGCTACACTTATGGACGATGTTATGTTTAAGTATCATCAGATAGGCAATAACGGAGTATATACAGACCGTGTTATTCGATATGTACTAGACCATCAAGAAGTCAAGCGTTGGAAGCTTGGAGACTGTGACTTTAAGAGACAGTTTGAATACAAGTGGGAAAATGAAAACCTATTAGCAAGTTTATTTTCTATACCTAAGCCCTTTGTAGAAAAATACAAATGGACTTACGAGACCACAGGCTATCCTTGGACAATAAGTTTAAAAAAGATTGATACAAAGCCTAAGTCAGACATCAGATACAAGAAGAACCTTGTAGGCATAGAAAAAACAGTAGACCCAACGAACATAGTCACACGTCTCTACGCTCTAGGCTTTGGAGAGGGTGACAATCAACTTGACCTTGCAAAACTAAACAACGGTAAGTGCTACATCGAAAAGAACGTCTCAAAGTATGGCTTAAAGTCATCGATACTAACAGATAGACGCTTTGAGAGTGCAGAAACACTCTTAGCCTATGCGAGATCGATGCTTAACGAATTATGCGAGCCTTATATCTCATACAAGGTAAGTACAGTAGACCTATCAATCGTTGACAAAAACAAGTATGCAGAATTTAAAGTTGGAGATACTGTACTCATCAAAGACGACGATGCAGAGGATGACAAGCTCTTCCCCATCGTCTCAATCAGTAAGAAAGATGTGGCAGGTAGTCCATATGATATAAGCCTTGAAATTGCAAACAAGAAGCAAGATATATCAGGCAGTATATCCGACCTCATGGAGCGTGCAAGAATCAACGATACTTACGCACAGGGCGCCACAAACCTTATGCAAATGGCTTTTGTTGACAATGCTGACAGAAACTACCCTGCAAAGTTTAAGTTTTATATCCCAACGGAAATGGCAAGGATAAATAAACTTATACTTAACTACACACTTGAACCTTTTAGAGCTTACAGCAAGGCGACTAAAGGTGGAGGAGCCAAGAGCGATACAACATCATCAGGCGGTGGAGATTATACAACTACAAGCACAGATGGAGAGATATACACATCGACAGGCTCTGGTGGTGGAGATTATACATCAACAAGCGAGGGCGGCGGAGTATATGATACTACACACGGACTTGAAGATGTAGATGGTGGCATGACAACTGTTGCCGTATGGGGATTTGACAATAAGACTATAGGTAGAACAGAGCCATTTTGGCACACTAAGAGTCATGAGCATAAAATTCAATTAAGCAGTCACAGTCACAGGGTAGACATACCAGACCATACTCACACTATCGATGTGAGAGGACACTCACACACAGTCAGAATTGGTTCACACGTGCATAGCTACACATTGCCAGATCACACACATGAGATACTATACGGCATGTATCAAGGTTCAAGTGCAAGCAAGGCGACACTTAGGATTGACGGACAGTATGTGAATATAACTGACAAAGAAGTTAATATTATACCTTATCTGTCTAAAGATAACGGTGGCAGAATACAAAGAGGCACTTGGCACACAGTTGAGATAGTGCCAGATGGACTTACAAGGGTAAACGCAAGCTTGTTTATCCAGCTGTTCGTATTGAGTAGAGGCTCTGGTGACTACTAGTGAAAGGGATATATTGTATTTATTGTAAAGCTGATGACAAAAGATATATTGGTCAATCAGTTCACATAAGCAAGAGGAAAGTTGAACACTTGAATGCTTTGTTAGGCAATTACCATACAAATGACCATTTACAAAGCGCTTTTAATAAGTACGGATCTAATTCATTTGAGTTTTCAATCTTAGAAAAATTACCAGAAAATACAACGCAAGAAACATTGAATGATAGAGAAATATACTGGATTGATAAGTATAATTCATCTGACAGAGAATATGGATATAACAAAACAGCTGGAGGAAGTCACGGTGTTTATTTTTATTATAAAACAGATGAAGAATTAAAAGAAATAAGACGACATATGAGTGAATCAGCAAAGGTAAAAATCTTTACAGAATCTCATCGAAGAAATTTAGGAAAAGCTTCCACAGGAAGAAAATTAAGTGAAAAATCTATACAGAAGCTTAAAAGTCATTGGACAGAGGAAAGAAGAAAAAACGCTCCAAAAGGAAAAGATCACCCTTGGTATCAAAGAAAACACACTGAAAAATCATTAAAGAAAATAAGTGACAGTTTAAGAAATAGAAATGATGGTATAGAAGTTATATGTTTAAATACTTATGAAGTTTTTCCGTCATCGAAAAGAGCTGGAGAATTTTACAAAGTTGATAGGTCACAAATATTAAAAGTATGTAAAAATACTCCAAAATATAATACAGCAGGAAAACACCCTGTCACTAATGAAAGACTTAGATGGATGTATTATAAAGACTTTACAGAAAGAGGTGGAGATTATTAATAATGAAAACAATGTATAAAGGAGTTGTGAACTCTCCTGAAACTTTTTTAAAAGAAAATCTAGTACAAGGAGCAACTACAATGTATGTGGCAGATGGCAGTGTATTTGGTACTTTGCCAACACTTGCAGTCATTGGAGATGACGAGAGCGCAGAAACAGTACTAGTCGAAAGTGTTGATGGTGGAGCTTACACAATTAAGAGAGCCTTTGAGAGCACGGCAAAAGACTGGACCAAGGGCACAACAGTTGCAAGAAACTTTACAAACTACGATTATCAAGCCGTGATAGATAATATTGATGAGTTGAGCAAGAGAAAGATACCTAGCAAACTAAGCGAACTCACAGATGACAGTACTCACAGATTTGTCACAGATGCACAAAGAAAAGCTTGGGATGATAAGGTTGATAAGGTAGATGGTAAAGGACTATCAAGCAATGACTTTACAAATGAAGATAAGGCTAAGCTTAATGGCATTGATTTAAGTAAGTATGTGACAGATGAGAGGTTTACAGGTGTTACAAATGAAGCATTGGCAAAGGCTGATACAGCACTAGAAAAGTCATCGATTAATGAGGAACACATCAATCAAGTAGATACAAAAGCTACTGACGCTCTTGCCAGTGTTAAAAAACTAACCACATATGCAGCGGTAAACAGTGCAAGAATTGATGCTGTAGTAAGTAAAGTTAAAGAAGAGCTTAGTAAAAAAGCCGACAAAACAGAAATAGTTGACTTTAAAAGATGCAAGGTACTTACTCAATCAGAATATAATGCTCTATCGACAACTGAAAAAAATAGAGAAGACACTCTATACTTTATAAAGGAATAGGTGAACGTTATGCTTATAGATAAAAATATTAAAAATATACTTGGGGGGGGGATAACGTTAGCGAAGTAAAGTACATGGATAAGACGGTGTGGAGTGATGGTAAAAATATAACTGTCGAGATTAACAATGATCCAGCTATAACCGTGAGAATAGGCCGACAAAATTACAATCGTGGTACTTATTCTTTTAAACTAGCTGATGACGAGGACTTGATAGTATCAGTAGCATGTGATATACCTAAAAGAAAAATTGTGCATGACGGCGATGTAGTATATTTTAAGATTTACTATATGGATGGTATATTAAGATCGTATGATGGAAGGCAAGTTAGCAACAGTTTTACTATTGATAATAATGATATTAATAATAGATATTTCTCTGAAAGATGCATCGCACCGTTTACAAAATTTAAAAATGGAGATAAATTAATATTGACAGCTAGAATAATGTATTATTTAAAAGAAATGTAATGACGAATTTAAAAATATAAACTATATAAAGGCGGTGATAGATTGGATGTAAGTAATGAAATTGTTAGAATAAATAGCACAGGAAAAAATGTTGCAGTTGTTAAACATCAAGGAAAGGATATATGGTCAAAATATGCGACACTAAATATTAAAATCACGGGTGGTGTTGAATTTTATCCATGTAAACTTACCATTGGTACTGAAACTAAAAATTATAGTATTTCCAATTTAACAAATAGCTATTTTACTATAAACAAGGGTGATGACATTAAATTAATTGTAGAAATAGATTACATGTACCCGTGGGTAGTAGATGGCAAGCTAAGTGGATTTAAAAATGACTATAATTATAACACGCAAGATGATTATGGATACAAATATTATTTTGGTGGAATTGCAACAGGGGGTCGTTGTGATATAGAAATAAACATAACAAGGTAAAGTTATTTATGACTATATTATGTAAATACCCCTTGACACATATAATTATATGTGCTACAATATGAGTGTAGGAGGCAAACAATGAAGAGTTATAGCTCAAGGGAACTCATAAAGCAATTGATGGACGATGGTTGGTATTTTATCGGAGCAGAAGGTAGTCACCACCAATTTAAGCATAAGTTTAAAAAGGGACGTGTTACTGTAAAGCATCCAGATAAGGACGTACCATTACCAACGTTAAAATCAATTGAGAGACAAGCAGGGCTAAAGTTTAAATAGCCCTGTGCTTCCTGCTTTATAAAAGGGGTGTTTTTTATGAAATTAAAAGAAAGATATTGTTATCCTGCAAAATTTATCTATGAAGAGGGACGAGAAATAGCTGTTGTATTTCCTGATTTAGATGTTGCTACTAGTGGGGTCGATGATGAAGATGCTCAAATGTCGGCGCGTGAACTCTTAGGTATGGTTATGAATGGCTTGGAAGAGGATGGGGAAGAAATACCAGCTCCTACGCCATTAAATGAGTTAAAGCTTAAAGATAACGAAAAGAGCCTTCTTGTTGATGTATATATGCCAAGTATTAGAAAGGCAAATATAAACAAGAGCGTAAGTAGAACTGTGACTGTGCCTGCGTGGTTAAATGCAAGGGCGATGGAGTATGATATTAACTTTTCTCAAGTACTGCAAGAGGGATTAAAAAAAGAATTAAATATCAAATAATAACAATTAAATAATCAACATTAGCACGCATTAGTCGTGCTTTTTTAGTGCAAAATATAGAAAGGATGTGAGCTATGGAACTAGCAGAAATAATAAAAGCAGTCTCAAACTTTGGACTGCTCATCGTCATGGCATGTATGTATTTGTACTATAATCCTAAGATGATAACAGTCATTGCCAACAACACGTCAGCAATGCAAGACACAAAGCTTAGACATGATAGCATGGACAAGACTTTACAGGAGATTAAAGATGATATAAAAGAACTACAAAATAACACAGATATGAAACAATTTCACGATACTCTTGTAAGAATTGAAAATAAGATTGACAAGCTGGGCGATAGAGCATGAACATCACTAGGCAACTAATTAGTAACAGATCGCAGCTAGGGGGTAAACGTCCTCTATCTGCTATCAAGTTTATTGTAATTCACGACACAGCAAACACAGGCAAGGGTGCAGATGCTATGGCTCACTATAGATACCTACAGCATACTACACGTGCAGGCTCAGCTCACTACTATGTGGACGATAAAGAGATAGTGCAAACCATTGACGACAGTGTAGTAGCTTGGGCCGTTGGTGACAAGTGGGCAAGGAAAAATGCGACACGTGACGATGTGACAAACTATAACAGTATAAGCGTAGAGCTATGTATCAATCAAGGTATTGACAAGGATAAAGCATATGATAACTTGCTATGGCTCACACGATACTTGATGCAAAAGTATCACGCTGAAGTCGTAAGACACTTTGACGCTACAGGTAAGCCTTGTCCTAAATCATGGCAGTCTAACAACTGGTCACAGTGGTGGAGATTTAAAAAGGAGTTGATAAGTATGCCAAGTAAATGGGCAGAGAAAGACTGGAATTGGGCGGTTGATAATCATATCACAGACGGCTCAAATCCTCAAGGACAGTGTACAAGAGAGCAAGTCGTAAGCTTGCTTAAGCGTATGTATGATTTAATTAAAAGAGAGGTGCAAAATGAACAAAATTAATTGGGCACAAAAACTATCTAGTAGAAAGTTTTGGGCAGCGTTGATAGGTCTAGTAGTATGTATCGTCGCTTTTACTAACTGCGATCAAGGCACTACTGAAAAGATTGTTGCACTTGTTGGTGCTATTGGGTCTATGGTGATGTACATGCTATCAGAGACCATAGTTGATGCGGCAAGAGAAGAGAATAAGATAGAAGATAAGACAGAATAATTGAGAGGGTGTAACAGCCCTCTTTTTTATTGCAATTTTTGAAAATCTATGCTATAATATATTCGTCGTGAAAAAGGCGACAATGTCTTATTGTTCATATTAAGGGCTATATCAAGTGGTATAGCCTTTATTTTTTTGTAAAAAAAGTGAAAAAATGTTAAAAAAGTACTTGACATTACAAGTATTTAATGGTATAATATATTCAGGAGGTGAGGAAATGGACGATATAATAAAAATAGTGGTATTAGCCACAACAATTATAAACTTCGCAAAAGCAATTGTTAAGCTAATAACCACTATCAAAAACGGGGGCAAATAAAAAAGCCCCTCCCCCTATATGGGGATTGAATTTATTATATCACGTCCATGAAAAAAATGCAAGACACTTTATTATACGTAATTATTGCAATACAAATAATTACGTCAGCTATTCAAACTTATCACATCAAGGTCTTAAAAGACCAACTAAAAAAATAGCATAAAAAAGTGGGAGTTTCGCTATTCTCCCACAAAATTTTTATTTAGGAGGTACGTTATGGATTTAAACAATTTTATTACGATTAATGATCTAGCTAAAAAGTATGGGCTGCATCCTGATACAATTAGATCATATATTGCACGTGGTCAAGTTATACCAGATGATAAAAAATTCAAAGTAGGTAACACTTGGTTAATAGAAAAAGAGTTTGCTGAGGAGAAGTGGGGCAAAAGAAGATAATAAAAGACCAACTGAAAATAAGTAAATCAACACGGACTACGCATTAATTACTATGCATAGTACACAAAATTTGCTATAAGAGTGTAGAACACTAGGAAACTACTGGATTTAAGTATTCAAAGAGAAAGAAGAAGAAGAGAGGTTATTGATATCCTCTCTTCTTAGTAAGTTTGTTACTAGTTTGTTACTAGTTAAGCAAATTTTAGTTGATTTTAAACGTTAAACGTCTTATAATATTTTTTAAAGAATGTGTATTTTGCAAGGTTTTATTTTATTTGTATATACATTTTAGTCTATAACATAAAGGCGCGCAAAATTCATCCCTTTTGGGTATAAATATTAAAATGCTGATGGAGGTTTTTATGTTAATTAAAAATATTAATTTTATTGATACAATTGCAAATGGCATAAGACGTGTCGATATGCTTATTGAAGATGGCATAGTGAGTGCCATCGAAGAGGGTATTGAAAAAGATGATTCTTGCGTGATTGATGGCGAGGGCCTATATATCTCACACGGGCTAATAGATACGCATGTGCACTTTAGGGACCCAGGCCAAACATATAAGGAAGATTTGACTACTGGATCAGCGGCTGCAAAGCGAGGCGGCTACACAGCTGTGCTTCTTATGGCAAACACAAAGCCTGTAGTTGATAATACTGAAACGCTTGAAGATATTTTAGCTAGATCAAAGGACCTAGGCGTAAAAATTTATCAAAATGCTACCGTGACTAAGGGCATGCTTGGCGAAGAGCTAGTAGATATGGATGCGCTTCATAAGGCTGGTGCAATCGGTTTTACTGATGACGGCAAGCCTATAATGAAGGCGAAACTTTTATATGACGCTCTGATTGAAGCGAAAAAATATGATGCGCCAATCAGTTTACATGAGGAAGACCCCTTTTTTATTAAAAAGGCGGGCAAAAACGAAACAGCTCCAGCCATTGCCGAGGCGGTTATGGTGGCGCGCGATGCCTATCTAGCAGTAAAAGCGGATTCAAAATTAAACTTCCAACACATTTCATCTGCGGATGCACTTGAAATTATCAGAAATTATAAAAAATACACGGATAAAATATTTGCAGAGGTCACTCCTCATCACTTTACACTAACAGAGGATGCTGTGGAAAAGAACGGATCATTAGCAAAGATGAATCCGCCACTAAGGACGGCTGCCGATAGAGAGGCAATAGTCGAAGCTATTAAGGACGGTACCATTGACATAATCGCGACTGATCACGCGCCTCATGCGGCTGAGGAAAAGGCTAAGGACTTCTTCAGCGCTCCGAGCGGCATCATAGGTCTTGAAACAGCTCTGCCACTTGCAATAGATGAGCTTCACCATAAGCATGGTATTGATCTAGTAAAAATTATAAAGATGCTAACTGTTAATCCCGCAAGGCTTTATGGTCTTGAAGAGGGCGTGATAAAAGTTGGTTCGAGGGCTGATTTAGTGATTTTTGATATAAATGAAGAGTATATATATGAAAAATCTTCATCTAAGTCTCAAAATTCGCCATTCATAGGAGAAAAGTTAAGGGGAAAGGTGAAGTACACAATAAAGGACGGAAAGGTGGTTTACAGTGAAGACAATAGGTTTAATTGTTAATCCAAAGGCTGGCGTCGGCGGCTCGGTTGCTCTAAAAGGCTCGGACGGCGAGGCTATATACGAAGAAGCGATAAAGCGTGGTGCGAGTGAAAAGGCGCACTTGAGGTGCGAAGAGGCCTTCAGTCACCTAATTGATATAAAGGACGAGTTCAAGGTTTATACAGCTAATCACAGGCTCGGCGAGGACGAGATGAAAAAGCTTGGACTGAACTACGAGGTCGTTTACGAGACAGAGGCTAGTACTACGGCGGAAGATACGAAAAATGCTTTGAAAGAGATACTTAAGAAGGACGTCGACCTGATTGTATTTGCAGGGGGCGACGGCACAGCTCGTGACGTTTACGACGCTGTGGGCCTAACAAAACCTGTGATCGGGATACCTGCAGGCACTAAGATGCATAGCTCTGTCTTTGGCGTTTCACCAAAGTCAGCTTCAGAAGTCATCAGAGCCTTTTTACTAGATGAATCCTACGAGATAATCGAATCAGAAGTCATGGATATAGATGAGGAAGCGTTCAGAAACGAAGTTTTGAACGTGAAATTATATGGTGCACTAAATGTAGTTAACAAGGGAAGAATGATGCAAGTCGGAAAGAGCCCGCAAAGTGCCTCAGAGAACGCAGATCTTGAGTCCATCGCTCAATACGTTGTTGATGAGATGAAGGACGACACCTTATATATAGTCGGAAGTGGCTCAAGCATTCGCCCAGTTATGAATCTATTGGGCCTTGAAAATTCACTGCTTGGCGTCGACCTTGTATATAATAAGGAGCTCATCAAAAAAGATGCGAGCGAAAAAGACATTTACGAAGCGCTTACGAAGTACCCGAAGAGAAAAATTATCGTTACAATTATTGGCGGACAAGGCTACATCTTTGGCCGTGGCAATCAGCAGTTCTCCTCGAGAGTCATAAGAGAAGTTGGCAAGGAGAATATTATAGTCATTGCGACACAATCGAAGATCAATAACATCGCCGGCGGCAATTTGCTTGCAGACACAGGAGACGACGCGACAAACGAGTACCTAGCTGGCTACTATAACGTTATCGTCGACTATAATTACATGAAATTAATAAAACTTGTTTATTTGTAAAAATTATTAGCTTTGCGAAAATATTTTGTAAAAAGCCTTGACAAATTTTATAAACATAGTATAATATTTTCTGTGATAAAAGAAAGACTAGAATAAACAGAGGAAGAGGAGAGTATGAGTAAATTGAAACGCAAATGGAGAAAGAGTAAGTCACTCGCAAGAACATTCGCAATGATACTTTGTGTTGTGATGGTTTTGTCGATAGTGTTACCGATATTAATTAATAATTAATTATATAAATTGGCTTCCAAATTGGAAGCTAATTTTTTTATTTCTTACAATCAAGTGATTATAATGCTTTCACCATTTCTATTTCCCAAACTCTAAAAATATTTGACTTTGGGAAGTAGAAAATCCATTTTCGTAAAAAATCAAAAAATCATTCTTTAGTATTATTTTTATTTTACTCCAATTTCTACGAGCAAGGCCATTAGCATAAAGCTGATGTATCTATAAATTTATGAAGATAATTTCATAATTATTATCTTGAAAAATCATGCCGCTTATACTATAATTAGTATGTAGTTATAATTTTTAAACAATATATAGATAGGAGGACTTATGTTAAAGGTAGAAAAGCGTAATGGCAATGTCGTCGATTTTGAGCAAGACAAGATCAAGATTGCCATCGAAAAGGCGATGAAAGAAACTGAAAAAGGGGTCGATGAAGAGGTTTCATCAAAGATCGCGAGTGAAGTATTTGAAGAGGTTGAGGACAAGGACCTTGTCAACATAGAGGACATTCAAGACTTAGTTGAACTTGCTCTAATGAAGTACAGACCTGAGGTTGCGAAGAAATACATTCTTTACAGACAAGAAAGAACTAAGCTTAGAGAAAAGGGCTGGGACATGAGCGCTCTTCAAAGGGACATCTACGAGAAGAAATATCGCTACGACAGCGAGACTTTCAATGATTTCCTTACTAGAGTTAGTGGCGGCAGCGAGTACATCAAAAAGGCGATTAAGGACAAAAAGTTTATGCCGGCAGGCAGGATACTTGCAGGACGTGGCCTTGACAAGCTTGGCAGAAAGATCACTCTATCGAACTGCTACGTAATGCCGAAGGTCGAAGACAGCATCGAATCTATCTTTGACACAGCAAAGTACCTTGCTAGAACTTATAGTTATGGCGGTGGCTGCGGCGTAAACATCTCCAAACTTCGTCCAAAGGGAGCGAGAGTCAATAACGCAGCGCTTACTACGACTGGATCAGTTTCATTTATGGACCTATTCAGCTTAGTTACTGGACTTATAGGCATGCGCGGCAGACGTGGCGCACTTATGCTAAACATGGACTCATCTCACCCTGATATAGAAGAGTTCATCAACGTGAAGAATGACCTTGACAAGGTGACTTACGCAAACATCTCTGTTAATGTTGATGACGAGTTTATGAAAGCAGTTAAAAACGATACAGAATATGACCTACACTTCACTGTTGAAGCCAATGGTCAAGAAATACACAAAAAAGTTAGAGCGAAAGATTTATTTGAAAAACTAGCCTACAATAACTGGAACGACGCTGAACCAGGCATTTTATTCAAAGATAGAATAGATTCGTGGCACCTAATGAGCGAGTTCGACGATTTCGAGTTTGCAGGCGTAAATCCATGCGCAGAAGAGCCACTACCAGCCTTTGGTAGCTGTAATCTATCTTCAATAAATATCTCAAACTTCGTTAAGTATCCATTCAAAGAAGACGCTTACTTTGATTTTGAAGATTTTAAAGTAGCCGTTAAACATGGCGTTAGATATCTTAATGGCGTTCTAGACGAAAACGCAGAGCTTCATCCACTTAAAGAGCAAAGAGAAGTAGCTAAAAATCTTAGACAAATCGGTTTGGGACTTATGGGTGTCGCCGACATGTTTATCAAGATGGGCATCAGATACGGCTCAGACGAATCCATTGACCTAATCAAAAAGATAGGTAAAGTCATGATAAATGAAGCACTTAGAGAGTCAGCTATGCTTGCGAAAAAAGAAGGACCATTCCCAATGTATAGAGAAAAAGAATTCTTAGCATCAAAATTCCTTCAAAAGAACGCCAATCCAGACGTAATCGACTTAATTAAGGAAAATGGTATAAGAAACTCACAGCTATTAACAATGGCCCCAACAGGCTCAATCTCGACACTACTTGGCTGCTCCAACGGTGTTGAGCCGATATTCCAAATCTCATACACAAGAAAGACAGAAAGCTTAAACAACGAAGACACTTACTACAAAGTTTATACAGAAATCGTTCGCGAGTACATGGACGCTCACGGCATCAGAGACGAAGAGGACCTTCCAGACTTTATCGTAACAAGTAAAGACCTTGATTACAAAGACAGAATACTTGTTCAAGCAGCTTGGCAAGAGTTTATCGACGCATCAATATCATCAACATGCAACGTTCCAAACGAGTTTACAGTTGAGCAAGTTGAAGAGCTTTATATGTTTGCGTGGGAAAAGGGCCTTAAGGGCGTAACTATCTATAGAGATGGCTGCCAAAGAGCTGGCATATTGATCTCGAACAATAAAAAATCTACTAAAGACAAGATAGACGAGCTACAAGGTGAGATCGATGCACTTGCAAAGAACGCACTTGCAGAAAACCCTGACGTTTGCCCAATGTGTGGCGGCAAGATGAATCACTCAGGCGGCTGCAGAGAGTGCCAAGACTGTGGTTATAGTCCTTGCTCAATCTAATTTAATTTAATATATCTATATAGGATCTCGATTAATTTCGGGATCTTTTTATTTGCCTGTATCACTTAAGATAGATAGATTTTGTTTGAACAAATTAGTAAAATGTGATAAAATACTAATTACAAGCAGTGAGAAAAACATTTTGCGAGTTTATCTGTATATACATTTAATTTTAATAAAGCACTTAATAATAAATGTAAATGCAATAAGGAGTTACTTATGTTTACTTTATTAAAAGCAAGAAAAAGTTCAATATTAAAGATAGTCATCATATCAATAGTTTCATCGGCTCTTTCAATATACATGAACTATGTTTTGCAAATGAGTGTTGATTACATTATGCTTGGTTCGATGAAGTTTTCTGTTCTTATGCTAAACATTATCTTCATGTCACTAGCAATATTTTTTTGTGACCAATTTTTTGAAGAGTATATTATTTCTAGAGAAAAGCTAGAGCTATCATCTATACATAGAAAGAGGCTTTTATTTAATTCTCCTTTGAAATTCAGAAACAGAATCCTGATGTATTCACTTGGTGGCAGGACAAATCTTGACAGAAATCTTATAGATATGGTGGACTTAGATGCTGATAATCTATACACAATTGTGTACTATGGCCTAGAAATTATTTTGTTTTCGGTTTACCTATACATAGCCGTTACATATAAAATTTTATTAGTAATACTTATTCTAATGCCATTTGCACTAATAACTTACTTTATAAGTAAAAGAACAGATGCTTTAAACGACGAAATATCAAGCTTGAGTGGGCAAAAGGACAGCATCTTCCTTAACAGCATAAATAATATTGACTGGATTTATTACAACGGCTTAGAGAGCGTAAGCAAAAATGTTTATTCAAAGAATTTGAATACTATTCTTAAGAAAGAGAAGAAAGTTTTATTTTTTGAAGCGGTTCTTACTCTTCTTAGAGAAACGCTTAATATAATCATAGTTCTACTCGTGCCTCTATACTCAGGTTATTTGCTTTTACAGGGTGATATTAGTCCTGGCGGTTTTTTAATCTCAACAAATATTTACAGTAGATTTTTGTTGCCAGCTTGTTTATCAATCTTAGAAATGATTAAAAGCAAAAGTGAGAATGCTAGTAAGATGAATGAGATAAAGACTGTAACAGACCTTGTAAAGAAGAAAAAGAGATATAAATTTATAGATAGTGACGAAGATTTATTATATGCTGTAGGCGAAGGAGTTTTTTCATATATTGATGGAACGACTATAAGTTTTCCAGACATGAAATTCAATAAGAATGGTCTATATATTTTTAAAGGCAGTTCTGGCAGTGGTAAGTCAACAATTTTGAACGTTTTATACAACGCCTACGATATGGGCGAGTGGTCTTCACAAATTAATACTCATATATCAAAAACAGATGACTTCACAAAAATTGCAGCGATTTCACTAAAAGATGGAGTTTTCCTAGGAAATTCTATAGAAGAAGTTTTAAATACTCGTGATAAAGAGAAATTAAGAGCTATACTTAGCTCCATGGCTATGCCAGAGCTAGAAAAGATTTATGATAGAGAAGATTTTAAGAGCCTATCAGGCGGCGAAAGGGATTTACTGCTAATAATAAGAGCCTTAGCGAGTGATCCACTACTAGTTTTTCTTGACGAGCCAGGTGCATCGCTTGATGCGAAAAACAAAGAAAAATTATTTGAATTTATCAAAAAAGATTCGAAGAAAAGAACATATGTCCTTGCTTATCATGACAATTACCTAGATGAATATGCAGATAAGTTTTATATTGTGAAAGATGCGAGCGTTAAGGAGAGTCAAAATGAAGATGATATATAAGCTTAGCAAAAGCATCAAGGCCATAGCAGTATTTCTACTTGTATTTTTCTATGAAATATTTTACGTATGGACTATAAATAACACAATTGAATACACAGTTGATAAGCATGTAAAACTAATTTTTGAAAAAGGGATTAAAAAAGAATTTATTTTGCTTGTCATATTAATGTTTGTCTTGACGGCCATAAGACAGATTTTACTATACTTAGTCAAGCTATATAATAAAAATCTTGCTACAAAATTAAGATTTAATGTATATTCATCCATGACAGACCATGCATTTAAAGAAAATATCAAGAAAGACAGACTTTACACGCTTATTTCAGACAACTTAGAAAGTATAATCTCTGTATTTGCTTCATACATGGACTATCTATTAGTAATTGCTGCAAGTATCGGAAGTGCAGCCTACATCGTCACTTTAGATATCAAAATAGCGATGGTCTTAGTAGTGATAGGACTTTCGCTTTTAGTATACAGCTTTATTTTTAAAGATAAAATATATAAAAAAGAAGAGGAACTTTTAGAAAAGAACGAAAATCTTAAAGAATACAATAATTATATCTATGAAACAGTTTTAGATAGAGCCAAATACGCTGATTCAAAGTATGAAGAAGAATATGACAGAAGATTTAAAAAGTATAAAATCGCTTTTAAAGATGCGAACATGGCAAGCTTAAAATATATGTTCACGCCATATATCTTAGGTTTTGCACAAACATATCTACCGATAATAATTATATATTTTTGGAAAATCGATATTACACTCGGAGAGCTAATGGCACTTCTTCTAACTATCACAAGCTTTATGGGGATTTTTAGAAACACAGTTGACTATATAGCAGAATTAGAAAAAAAGAAAGCAGCATATAAAAGCATAGAAATGTTTTTAGGCACTACTGATGAATTAATATCCGAAGAAAATCTTGAAAAGACTGGCTCAGCACTAGAGATTAAAGATTTAAAACTAAAACTAAGTAGTCATGAACTTTGCCTTGATGATATGAATGTCTCTAAAAACGGCTTGTATATAATAAAGGGAGAAAAAGGCATTGGCAAGACAACGTTCTTTAAAGCAATACTTGGAGATAAAAATATTGATTATAGTGGCACGATAAAACTTTATGGAAAAGATATTAAAGATTGCTCAAGAAATTATATTTCGAACTGCCTTGCTTATATGCAGCAAGATTCGCCAATTATAGACGGTGATTTAAAGACAGTTTTTACAAATATTAGAGCTAGTATGACAGAAGATGCGATGATAAATATATTAAAGAGCGTTGCAATAGTCCAAGATGAATTTCAAGCTAGTGCTTATCATGAACTTTTAGAAAAATTTATTGAGCAAGATCAAATTTCAGAAGGACAACGGCAGAGACTATCGCTTGCGTTCACGCTTGCTATGGACAAGGATGTGCTTCTTTTAGATGAGCCGACATCTCATTTGGATAGAGCCTCAAAAGAAATTATTATTGACACATTAAAGAAACTTGCCAAAGAAAAGATTGTTTTGATAATTACTCATGATGAAGAGCTGATAAGTACTGGTGATAATGTTTTTAAGTTTAATATATCTATATAGGGTCCCGATTATTTTCGGGATCTTTTAATTTGCCTGCGCTTATGGTCTTGCTGCGATAATTATTTTGCTGCGATAATCATTTTTCTCATCTTATCAAAATTACTAGGACTAGTAAAATCACTTTCTCTAACAAAATCACTTTCTCTAACAAAACACCATCGACATCAAAATCACTTTCTATATTAAAATTACTCATCTTAGTAAAATCGCTCTCCAGCCATTCTCATAGAAAAAAGAGCCACACTCTCGTATGACTCTTCAAGTAAATATTAATTTTTCTTTTCTAATTTATTCTTGCTCTCTCTAAGCAGCTCGGACAGCTTCTTAAGCTCATTACGAACGTGCTCTTTCTCTTCGTCTGTGTAGTGACCATCGATTACGCCCTCAACGAAGCTAACTCTGTGAGCAACAACTTGGTCCAAGACGTCTATGCCTTTTTCAAGTGGGTAGATGCGTATGACTCTTCTGTCGTGTTCGTCTTTGCGTCTCTCAACAAAGCCTAGCTTTTCCATCCTATCGATAAGGTCGGTTACGGTTGAAAATGCAAGGCCCATGGATCTACTTAAGTCGCCTATGCTGATTGGATTGTCTTTTTCTTTGACTATAAATTGAAGTGCTGAGAATTGCGGTGGTGTTACTGATATCTCTGATAATATCTTTCTACCCTCGACTCTGACCTCAAAGTCGGCTCTCCTTAAGAATAGTTCAATATCACGAATAATCTCGTCCATCGTTTCCTCCTTCAAGTGTTTACAATAGTATTATTATATTATTATACAATAAAGGAGCTACTTTGTCAAACTTTCTTTCTTCGAGCAGTTTTTGCAGCCAACTTGACCGAATAGATGGTTTACTTTTATTGCATTTACTGGGCAATGTCTTACGCAGTCGTTACACCTGATACACTCTGGTGAATTTGGGTTCTCGTATGTCTTTATGCCAAACTTACAAACTTTCTCGCATTTTTTACAGTGTATGCATGATGAGTCGATGGAGAAGTTGTAGAAGCTTATCTTGTTGAATAGGCCATATATAGCGCCTAGTGGGCAGATGAAGCGGCAGAAGACTCTGTATGAGAATATACTTACTAGGACAACTACTATTAAAATAGTAAGTTTTGAGAAGAACAGTGTTCCTAGCATGCTTCTTAGATCTGCATTTTTAGCGATTAATGGAAGGCCTCCTTCTAATATGCCTTGTGGGCAGATAAGTTTACAGAAGTATGGGTTACTTGATCCATAATCATCCTTTAGTAGTAGTGGCATGCCTATTACAAAGACTGCTAGCACGACGTATTTTATGTAGCTTAGGTACTTAGCGACTTTTGGTTTAATCACAAGCTTCTTTGTCTTGATCTTGTATAAAAGGTCTTGAACTAGTCCAAATGGGCATAAAAAGCCGCAGATGAATCTACCTAAAAGTATTCCGAATAAGAATAAAAATCCTAGTACGTAAAAAGCTATTGCGTGTGCGGGCGAGCCGATGGATGCTTGCAAGGAGCCTATGGGGCAGGCTCCAAGCGCAGCAGGGCATGAGTAGCAGTTCAGTGTTGGTACACAGTACTTCTTCAAATCGCCTTGATATATTTTGCCTTTTAAATAATTTGGCAGTATTGGATTGGATGCGAAGAAGAATAGTACTTGCGACATCCATCTTTTTGATTTTTTAACTATCTTCATAATTCTAACCTAGTCCTATGCATTCAAAGCAGATGTTGGCTGCTTTCTTAAAAACTGTCAAGTAGTCAAATCTCTTCACGCCAATGAATATAAAAGCTATTGCCATGGCTAAGAATACATATTGTGTGACTTTTTTCTTCTTCATCTTATTTCATTTCTTTTGGAACGAATTGTTCGCAAAGTTCTTTGAAACCTTCGTAGCTTTGAGCGCCGATGATAGGTGAGCCAACGATGTTACCTTCTTTATCAAGAACGAATGTTGTTGGGTAACCTGTTACAGCTGCTAGGAACTTGTCGTTCATCTCTTGTGTTGGGATTAGGTTTGGATAATTACATCCCTTGTCCTCGATGATTCTCTTTCCTAGTGCGATGATATCGTCACGGTTTTTCTTCATTGCGTCACTCATCTTGTCATCTTCTGGAGATACGTCTGATACAACGCCTAAGAAACCGATTTTGTCTTTGTATTCTTCATAAACTTTAGCTAGGTCTGGCATTTCGGCTTTACATGGTCCGCAGAATGTTCCCCAAACGTTCATGATTGTGTATTCATGTTCAGCTAGGTATTCTTTAGCGGAGAAGTCTTTGCCGTAGATGTCTTTTGTATCGAAATCGAATTTTGCAGCTGCACCTGATTCGCCGTCAACGCTAAGTGGTTTAGCTACTTTGATAGATTTTTTAACATTGTCAAGGTCTTCATATAGCTTGTCGTAGATATCTTGATCTTCGCCTGTAAGTCCTTCAGCCTTGTTCATGTATGACCAAACATAGTTGAAGCCGTCAGTGCTTGCTAGCTTTTCGTTATTGTCAAAGCCAGTTAGTGCCTTTAAGCCTTCGTCATCCTTTGGCATCTTGTCATCAGCTATAACATTTATAGCCCAAACTTTAGAGAATTCGTTTATTACTTTATCAAGTTCTGCTTTTTTATCTTCTTCACTAAGTGTTTGATCCATAAGTAGTTTTGCATATGCATCAGCTTGTTCAGTACTAGCAAAGCTTGATTTAACGCCGCCGTAGATGTCGCCAGCGTGGTCTCTCTTTTCAAGTAGTTCGTTGTAAACGTGGATGTTTTCGAAAGGCTTGCCCCAAACTTCAGGGTTTAAAGTGTACTTAACACCGCTAGTCTTGATGGCGATAGTGCCTTTGTCCATGTCTTCTTCATTTGATTTGATCTCACTTTGATCAACAACGTAATCGTTTCCTGATGACTTATTGCAGCTAAATAAGAATAAGCTTGTCATCATTAATAAAATTAAAAGTTTTTTTAGATTTTTCATTTTTCCCTCCATAAAATTAAAATGATTTCTTCGAATTACAAAACAATTATACAATATAAATTTTTTCTTTACAAGTCAATTGAAGCAAATAATGTTTACAAAATAGTAACAATAGTGTTTACTTAAAACTTCTTTCATATTATATGTACTATTGCTTTTTATATGTACTATTGCTTTAAAATTATATTTATACTATAGACCATTGTCATAAACAATCTCTATATCGTTTTAGTTTAATTAAAAGATAAATTGGGTAAATAGTTCTTGTAAAAGGATATCCATTGTGATAGAATAAAAGTGTAAGCTAATAATAAAAAAGGAGTGATTTTATGGAAAAAGGAGTTAGAGTTTATTCAGAAATTGGTAAACTTAGAAAAGTTATCCTTCATAGACCTGGTGAAGAAATCAATAACGTATCACCAGATACTATGCAAGAACTACTTTTTGACGAAGTACCTTATTTGGATCAAGCACTTAAGGAACATGATTACTTTGCAAACATATTAAAAGAAAGTGGCTGTGAAGTTTATTATCTAGAAGACTTAGTAGCTGATGTAATTAAGGACAAAAACCTAAAGGAAAGCTTAATCGAAGAATTCTTAGACGAAGCTGACCTACACACACCAAACGAAAGATACATCATGAAAGACATCCTGCTACAACAAAAGTCTGAAAAGGACATCGTTATGAAGATGATCGCTGGTACTAGAATGACTGAGCTTACTAAGAGAAGCAAAGAAACACTTGCAGACTTCTCTGACGCTGACAGATATTTCTTAACAGTACCAATGCCAAACGCTTACTTCACAAGAGACCCATTTGCAAACATCGGTCATGGTGTTGCTATCAACAAGATGTGGTCAAACGTTAGAAGAAGAGAAACATTATTTGGTAAATACATCTACGACCATCACGAAATGTTCAAGGACGTAGACGTACCAAGATGGTATGACAGAACTGATAAGTTCCACACTGAAGGTGGAGACCAACTTATACTTACTAAAGATGTATTAGCAGTTGGTATCTCTCAAAGAACTGAAGCAGCAGCACTTCAAAAACTAGCTGAAAACGTATTGCTAGCTGATGAATTCAAGACAGTTCTTGCAATTAACATCCCTCAATCACATGCATTCATGCACCTTGACACAGTATTCACAATGATCGACAAAGACAAATTCACTATCCACCCAGAAATCGAAGGACCTCTAGTAGTTTATTCAATGGTTAAGGACGGAGATAAAGTTAAAATCACTGAAGAAAAGAACTCATTAGACAAGGTTCTAGCTCACTACCTAGGCTTAGACAAAGTTGATTTAATCAGATGCGGTGGCGGATTAGGAATTGACGCTCAAAGAGAACAATGGAACGACGGTTCAAACACATTAGCAATCGCTCCAGGCGAAGTTGTAGTATATGACAGAAATGTAGTAACAAATGATTTACTTGAAAAAGAAGGAATCAAATTACACAGAATGCCATCGTATGAACTTTCAAGAGGTAGAGGCGGCCCAAGATGTATGTCTATGCCACTTTACAGAGAAGACGTTAAATAGTCAAATTATATATTAATAAAATTCTAAATTACGGAGGTTAAAATTAATGGCAGTTAATTTACACGGAAGAAATTTCATCACATTAAAAGACTTTACACCAGATGAAATTCATTACCTATTAAACCTAGCTAGCGACTTAAAAGCTAAGAAGAGAGCAGGTATTAAAGGAGATTTACTAGAAAGAAAAAATATCGTACTATTATTTGAAAAAACTAGTACAAGAACTAGATGTTCATTTGAAGTTGCTTGTATGGACGAAGGTGGCCAAGTTACATTCTTAGGCTCACAAGACTCACAAATGGGCAAGAAAGAATCAATCGAAGATACTGCTAAAGTATTAGGCAGATTCTACGATGGTATCGAATTTAGAGGATTTAAACAAGAAACAGTTGATACACTTGCTAAACACGCAGGCGTACCAGTTTGGAACGGTTTAACAGACCTTTATCACCCAACACAAATACTAGCAGACTTCATGACAGTACAAGAATATGTACCAAAGCCATTTAACGAAATCAAATTCGTTTACGTAGGCGACGCTAGAAACAACATGGGTAACTCCCTAATGATAGGCGCTGCTAAGATGGGTATGCACTTCGTAGCCCTAGCTCCAAAGGAACTATGGCCATCAAAAGACCTTGTTAAGGAAATGGAAGAAGTTTCCAAAGAAACAGGCGCAACTATCGAATTCGAAGAAGACGTTAAGAAAGCAGTTAAAGACGCAGACGTTATCTACACAGATGTTTGGGTATCAATGGGTGAAGAAGACAAATTCGAAGAAAGAATCAAACTTCTTAAACCATATCAAGTAAATATGGACATGATCAAAGCTACAGGCAACGAACATGTTATATTCTTACACTGCCTACCAAGCTTCCACGACCTTAACACTAAGATCGGTGCTGAAATTGGTGAAAAATACGGCTTAAAAGAAATGGAAGTTACTGACGAAGTATTCAGAAGCAAGTACTCAAGAGTATTTGACGAAGCTGAAAACAGAATGCACACTATAAAGGCAGTTATCGTTGCCACTATAGGAAAACTATAGAATGAAGGTAGTAGTTGCATTAGGAGGCAACGCTCTAGGAAAAACTTGTGCAGAACAAAAAGAATTAGTTAAGAAGACAGCAAAACCAATCGTCGACTTAATCGAACAAGGTAACGACGTTACCATCGCTCATGGCAATGGCCCTCAAGTAGGCCTTATCAACAACGCATTCAAAGGCGATATGCCATTTGCAGAGTGCGGCGCAATGAGCCAAGGCTACATTGGATACCACTTACAAAATGCCATCAAGGCAGAACTAAAGAGAAGAGGCATCAAGAAAAACGTAGCTACAGTTATCACACAAGTTTTAGTAGATAAAGATGACAAAGCATTCCAAAACCCTACAAAGCCTATCGGCCTATTCTATACAAAAGAAGAAGCAGATAAGCTTATGGCCGCAACAGGCGACACATACGTTGAAGACGCAGGCAGAGGCTACAGAAAAGTTATAGCTTCACCAAAGCCTATAGACGTAGTAGAAAAGGATCTAATCAGTCATCTTATCGAAGCAGGAGACGTTGTAATCACAGTTGGCGGCGGCGGAATCCCAGTTATCGAAGACGGCGAAGACTACAAAGGCGTAGCAGCAGTTATCGATAAAGACTTCGCTTCAGAAAAACTAGCTGAGATAGTTGATGCAGATCAACTAATTATATTAACAGCAGTTGAAAAAGTTGCCATAAACTTCGGTAAAGAAAACCAAGAAGAGCTTAATAAAGTGACAGTAGATGAGATGAAGAAGTACTCAGAAGAAGGACACTTCGCAAAAGGATCCATGCTTCCGAAAGTTGAAGCAGCCATCATGTTTGCAGAGTCAAAACCTGGTAGAGTCAGCTTAATCACATCACTTGAAAAAGCAGGCGAAGGTATCGAAGGAAAGACTGGAACAATAATTTCTAAGTAGAAATATATCAAAGAGCAGATTAATTTCTGCTCTTTTTGTTTTAAAAGTCTTAGCCGTGGGTATATATCTATTGACAATTCATAGACAAAATTTAGGAGGGATATTAATGAAAGACATTACAATTTATACAAGCACTACATGTTCATTCTGCCACATGGCAAAGGATTACTTAGATGGAAAGAACATCAAGTACACAGAAAAGAACATCTCAGAAGATAAAGACGCTAGGATGGAAATGATGAAGATGGGCTTCACAGGCGTACCAGTTATCATTATAGGCGATGAAAAGATACTTGGCTTTGATAAGGCTAAGATCGATGCAGCATTAGAAGACTAAGATATTTACACGAAGTATGTACCCTTTGGTGCATACTTTTTTTATGCCTTGAGAATGGATGCTCGCGCTTCGTAAATAATTGCTAAATTATTTATTTTACATGTAAGAGACATATTTATGCCATTCAAAACAAATAAACACACTTAATAGACCGAAATTGATACGAATACGAAGAAAAAAGGTGGAAACCCGCCTAAATTCTTTGAGTTAATATGAATTTTATGGTATAATTATTAAAGAAAGGTTATAGGAGGACATATGCTAGACAAATTTGGTTTTGATTTATGGGCAGAGGATTACGACAAAACTGTTGAACTATCTGATAGTGAGGATACTTATCCATTTGCGGGATATAAAGAAGTTCTTGCTTACATCTATGATGCCGTTAGAAAAATGAAGGCGAAAAAAGTTCTTGACATAGGTTTTGGCACGGCAGTTTTAACGAAAAAGCTTTATGATGACGGCCTTGAGATTCACGGCCAAGACTTTTCAAAGAATATGCTTGATATAGCGCAAGAAAAAATGCCAAGGGCAAAATTATATGAGGGCGACTTCACAAAAGCACTAGACAAGAACATTTTGAGTGAAAAATACGATGCGATACTCGCAACATATTCACTTCATCACATAATTGACTCTGAGAAAAAAGATTTTTTAAAGGCTTTACTTGCTTTATTAAACGATGGTGGCAAAATTTTCATTGGCGACGTTAGTTTTGTGGACCTTGCATCATTAGAAGCTTGCAGAGAAGAGTCGAAAGATTATTGGGATGATGACGAGCACTACCCTGTTTATGAGAGCATCAAGAAAGATTTTCCAAAGGCAATTTTCGAAAAAATAAGTTTTTGCTCAGGAGTTTTGATTTTAGAAAAATAGTTTTTACGTTTGGTCCATGGCAGTGCTATGGGCCCTTTTATTTCTTACAAAATAGTAACAATTAATGAAAATCAATTCGCGCAGTGCTCTATTGTGCTATACTATAGACAAGGAAGTGATGATATGAAAAAGTTTTTACTTATAATGATGTCTTTGGCCCTTATGCTAAATGCCTTTGCGTGTCAAAAGCCGAATGACGCACCAAATGAAAAAAGCGAAGCAAACGAAGTAAACGAAACAAATGAAGTGGAAGAGCCAGATCATACTGATGAAGTAGCTCTATTACCAGCTGTCATGGTGGACGGCAAATTATACAAGGATACTTGCTACATTAACAACTTAGTCAAATGCGGCACCATGGACGGAAAGATTGACAAAGTGGTTCCTACAAATGAGTTTCCAAAGAATGACGGTGAGTCAAACTTTGACAAGTGCGAGTACCAATACGCTGGCGATGGTTTTTTAACTGTTTACTATGAAGGCAAGTACTTATTGTTCTCAACTGACGACATTTGGGACGAGACTAAAAAATACGTCGCAAATTTCACAGGAACTGTAGAAGAAGTAGTTTGTGACGAAAGTACAAAGGATGCTACTATGCTTAGAATAAAAGATATTGACGTGCCAGAAGAGTTTAAATATATCTTCGGTAAAAATACCGAATATCCAAATCCGTTCTTAGTAAAGCTTGATTATGTAGACGTTCACAAGGGCGGAGAGCCAATTGACGCTAAAGAAATTGAAGGTAAAAAAGTTACAGTCTACTTCGACGGCACTGCACACAACACAGAGCTAGAATCAAGTGCGCTAATTACAATCGATTCAGCTTATGAGGTAGAAGTTCTAGACTAAGATGGACAGCATACAAAATATTCTCAAGGAAGAATTTAAGACTAAGGATATAAAAAGAAAATTACGTCTAAGCCTTATATATCTAGTAGTCACTGGACTTATCTATATTATAAGCAAGGTTAGTGGGCTAATATTTTCAGTAAACTTAGTCTTCATACACATAACTCTTCCAGGGATCTTCTATGGGCTTATATTGCTAGCTGCAGCATGGATAATTTATGTTTTGTCACTCATTTTAAATACAAATAAAAAATTATTTATCAAAGTAATAATTGTGGTAATAATTGCAGTAGTAGTTTTATTTACGGCATGTGTAGGCCTTTTTATCGGTTCTGGTTCCAATGAATACTACGAGTTCAAGTCGGATGATGGCAAAAACACAGCCGTTATAAGCGAATATAACTTTTTATTTAGCACGAAGCTTGATATGTATAAAAGAGAGAACTTATTCTTTCTTCGTAAGATTAAGGACGATTTTTACACAAACGACCAAGGTTATGTCTTGGGCAGTGATGCCTATGAAACAGAGTGGGACGGAGCTGTGTTTAAGATTGAAATTCACCAAAGGTTTGGACCATATAATTATGAATACAATTTAAATAACTATTAAGGGCTTTCGCGTGAGAGCCCTTTTCTCTTGCCAAAATTTATTTTCAGTGGTATAATATATTTACAAGCAATATACTTTGTTATCAGGGTAAATCAAGGAGGAAAAAATGAAGAAGAAAATTTCACTATTATTAGTAGTTCTTATGCTAGTGACATTTATGCCTATGTCAATGGCTGTGAGCGAAGAAAAGGCTATGGAGAGCACTCAAAAGTTTACGGTTAACGGCGAGGCGCGTGAGATTAGAGCTTATATTATAAAAGGGAAAAATTATTTAAAGCTTCGTGATGCAGCCGCTGCGCTTAGAGGAACAAAGGCGCAATTCTATGTTGACTACGACAACGACAAGAATCTTGTTAGTATCGAAACGAATAAGCCATATGAAGACCTATCAGATATCAAGACTTATTCATCTCAAAAAGAGCTTTGGGCGACTATGAGAAATATGGATGTCCTTATCGATGGCAAAGAGAAAAAACTTAATTCTGCCTTTATTATCGAAACAAATTACATCGAGCTAAGAGATTTAGCTAAGCTAATGGGTTTTGACGTCAGCTATGACGCGCCTACAAAAACTGTAGCAATTATATCAGATAAAGTTAAAATGCCTCGCTTACTTGATTTTGAGCTAGAAGACTTCGATGGCAATAAACGTAATATAGCTGACATACTAGCTGAGAATGACTACACTCTAATTAATGTTTGGGGAACATTCTGTCAGCCATGTGTACGCGAAATGCCTGAACTTGCTAAATTAGCAAATGATTATAAAGACAAAGCAGGCTTCCTTGGCGTTATTAAAGATATTAGGCCTATTAATAGCTCATCAAGTGAGTACGAAAAGACCGAAAGAAACTTAACCATAGATAAAGCAAAGAGTATACTTGATAAAGCAAACGTTAAATATGCAAATCTATGTCCTAGTCCAAAAGCTTTGGATTATTTTGATAATTTAATTGTTGGCGTTCCAACAACATTTATCTTTGATAGCGAAGGTAATATTCTCGAAACTTTTATAGGCGCTGGAGCTTATGGCAACTATGAAAAATATGAAAGAGCATTGAAGAAATATATTAAATAACTATTAAGGGCTTTCACACGAGAGCCCTTTTTCATATCACACCCATGTTTATGGACTAGCCACTTCGTAAAGACCATTCACGTCTTTATTTTTTTTTATTTTTGTGATATAATATCTATAATTGTATTTATAGGAGGGACGAGATGAGCGAAGCTTTATACAGAAGGTTTAGACCCAAGACTTTTAATGAAATCATTGGTCAGGATCACATAACAACCATACTTAAAAATCAAATACTACAAAGTAGACTATCTCACGCCTACCTATTTACCGGCACGCGCGGAACAGGTAAGACCTCTCTTGCAAAGGTTTTTGCGAGGGCAATCAACTGCCTTGATCCACATGATGCCGAGCCTTGTAATGAATGCGAGAACTGTCTTGAGGCGATGAGCGGCAAGGCCGTCGACATCATAGAGCTTGACGCTGCGTCAAACAACTCCGTCGACAATATCCGCGAGCTTCGTGACAAGGCGATATATCTACCAACTAAGCTAAAATACAAGGTCTACATCATAGACGAGGTTCACATGCTATCGAAGGGCGCCTTCAATGCGCTTTTAAAAATACTTGAGGAGCCGCCAAAGCATCTAATATTTATACTTGCGACGACAGAGCCAGAGAGGATACCAAAGACTATCATCTCCCGTGTTCAGCGCTTCGACTTTAAGCGTATAGACGATAGTTTAATTGCGAAGAATTTATCTCGCGTTCTTGACAATATCGGCAAAAAGTATGAGGACGAGGCAGTTCAAATCGTTGCTAGAGCAGGCGCTGGCTCGATGAGAGACGCTTTATCCATGCTTGAGAGCACCATCAGCTACTCAGACACCCTTACTAAGGAGAGCGTCTTGAAAGCCTTGGGACTACTTGATGAGAGCTACTCCACTGGCATAGTAGAGGCGATATTCACACGCAATCTTGAAAAGTACTATGCCAATTTAGACAAGCTCTTCCTTGATGGCAAGGACGAAGCGATGATCATAGATGGCATAATTAAGGCGCTTAGAGAGATTCTCTATGACAAAGTTAATAAAATCGGCAAATACAATTTTACCTTTGACATCAAGCTTATGGACATCATAAACGCGATCGACATCTACATGGATTACCTTGAGAGGATGAAGTTTGTCAAGGAAAAGCGGATTTTCGTTGAGATGGCGGGCCTTAAGGTCATGAGCCTTGACAGCGAGGTCATGAAGATGAACTTCGATAGATCCGTCACAGTTAGCGATTTAGCACAGCCTGTAAGTGACCACGATAATGGCAAGGCCAAAGCCACTTCGTCAAAAACGCTTCAAGATAATCAAGACGAGGCTTTTGACGACTTAGCAAGCCTTGAGATGGGCATGATGGATTACGAAGATGAAGGCTTTTACTTCACAGAAATGGAAGAGGAAGTAAAAAAGCCAAAGGAAGTAAAAAAAGAAACCGAAGTAAAAAATATAGACGAAGCAAAATCACTAGACAAGGCAAAATCACTTGACGAAGCAAAATCATTTGACGAAGCGAAAAATATAAATGAGGCAAAGCCACTTGGTGAAGTAAAAGTAAATGACGAAGCAAAAGTCCTTGATGAGCAAAATTTACAAGGCTTAGCAGAGCCTGAAGAAAGTGACTCTGACAGCGAAAGTGGCAAGACCATTATCCCCGCTGAAAAAGAGAAAGCCATTGATCTAGATGAAGACGAAGAACCCGAAGAGGACTTTGAAAAGAACAAGGCGCTTTACGAAAACTTCTTGAAAGATGACGACATGAGAGTACTTAAGTCCATATTCACGGATTTTGAATATTCAAAAACAGTTTCTGGCGTACTAGTACTTAAAAAGTCTCGTGACATAGCTCTTGACACTAGTGTAGCCCTTGTCAATATGAACAAGGATGCCATATTAAAGACTATTAACAAATATTTTAATGATATAATCGATATCAAAATTGAAAGCTCGGACCAAGAGAAAAAGACTCTCAAACTAAGAGAGGACCTTAAAGAGTTCTTGGGCGGCAAGCTTATAATTAAGTAGGAGGTAATTATGAAAAGAGGATTCCCACAAATGGGCAGCAACATGAATAACATGATGAAGCAGCTTAAAAAAGCACAAGAAAATATGCAAAAGAAGCAAGAAGAGATTGAAGCTACTATATTAGAAGTAGATAAGGGCATGGTGAAGGTCGAAATCACTGGTAAAAAAGAGATCAAGTCCATCACCATAGATCCAGAACTTGTTGATCCAGACGACGTTGAAATGCTTGAAGACCTAATCATGGTCGCAGTAAACGAGGCTATAGCTAAGGCTGATGACCTTATGAACTCTGAGATGGGCAAATTAACTGGCGGCCTAGGTATTCCAGGACTATAATGGATAGGCTAGATAAGCTAGTTAGCAATTTAGAGTCTTTTCCGCAATTCGGCTCGAAGTCTTCGATAAAGTTTGCTTATTACCTTTTGAACAATAAGGACAAGGCTATGAGCCTAGCGAGAGACATCGAGGAGACTCTTGAAAATATTCACAGATGCAAGATTTGCTGTAACTACAGTGAAGCTGACGTCTGCGGCATTTGCTCTGACGAGGACAGAGACCACTCTACCATATTAGTAGTAGAAAAGGAAGAGAATGTTATGCGCCTTGACAAAGAGGGAGGCTACAACGGTCTTTATCACGTTTTAGGCGGCACAATCAACATGCTTGAGGGCATAGGACCTGAGGAGATCAACATCCCTGAGCTATTCCAAAGGCTTGACGGCAGTGTGAAAGAGCTCATCATTGCGACTGACCCTGACATTGCGGGCACTGCGACAGCGAATTACATCAAGGAGAACATCCCTGACAAGAGCGTCAAGGTGACTAGGATAGGTACCGGCGTGCCGATGGGCGCTGACCTAAGCTACTACGACGCAGAAACTATCAGAAAGGCGATCGACAATCGTGTCGACATGTAATATGAAGAAATTAGCAGTTATTGATTCAGGTATAGGGGGCTTATCCGTTGTTCGTGAGCTCCTTAAGCTGAATAATGAGATTGAAATAAATTACTTCGGGGACAATATCAGGGTGCCTTATGGCAATATGAGTCGTGACGAGATCCTTTCTTGTATGGAGCATATTTTGGACTTCTTATACGAAAAGGGAGTGACTGACTGCCTTGTCGCTTGTAATACCATGAGTAGCGCGATACTTAATACTGGCTACACACACAAGATTAAGCTCTACAATATAGTTACGCCAACTATTGACGAAGTAAATAGGCTTGCATTTAATAAAACGGCGATACTTGCGACGAAGTTCACCATAGCTTCGAAAGAGTATTACAATAGGCTCAAGGCCATTGGCACAGATGATTTACTAGAGATGGCGAGCGCATCGCTTGCGGCGCTTATCGAGGACTTCGACGAGAACAGAGACATCATCGAAGAGGAAGTTCTTGACTACAAAAGGCGCATTGATGACGGCGGCTACAAGACCTTAATTTTGGGCTGCACTCACTACGAGTTTATTGACGCCATCTTCAAAGAGCTGATGCCTGATGTAGATTTTATCATGCCTGCGAAGCTCCTTGCCCATAGCTTTGACGCGAGTGGACTTAAAAAAGGCGACTTCAACATCTACACGACTAAGGGCAAAGACATCTATATCCATAGTCTAAGGACTCTTGATATAGATAAAAAACTTAATATAGAAGATTATATAGAAATCTAGGAGGAACTATGAAAAAGATTGATTACAAAGAAAGGATCAAGGACCTGCATCTTACAAACTTCCTAAGAGCGGAAGATGGCGGGACTGACACGCTTCTTTCAGATGTCTTCATCGACAATAACTCTCTTCCTGAGCTTTCCATAGACGAGGTACGACTTGAAAAGAAATTCTTCAACAGAAACTTTTCTCGTCCTTTTTACATAAACGCGATGACTGGTGGCACCGAAAAGGCGCTTAGAATCAACGAGATTTTAGCTAGGCTCGCACGTGACTTTAATATACCTATGATGCTTGGAAGCGAGAAGATTGCTGTTGTGGACAAGAAGTTCCCTGAAACATTCACCATTGCACGTGAGGTCAACAAAGACGGCTACCTTATAGCCAATGTCGGTGCTACAGCGAATTTGGATGTGATGAAGAAGGCAGTTGATTTAATCGATGCCAACGCCATCTGCATACATCTAAATGCTTTTCAAGAGCTCATCAATGGCGAGGGTGACAGGGATTTCACTAACTATATGAAGAACATCGAGGCGGCACTTAAGTATTTTAAGCTGCCCATCATAGTGAAGGAATGCGGTTTTGGCATGAATCAAAGGAATATCGAGGATCTAGCTAAGCTCGGTGTCAAGTACATCGACATATCAGGCGCAGGCGGCACAAACTTTGCCAGGATCGAGTCCATGGCGAACGCTGCCGAAGATTTCTCGGATATCTTCGACTTTGGCACGCCAACAGCGCTCTCTATACTATATGCAAGGGAGCTCAAGAAGAAGTACAAATTTACCCTAATCGCCTCAGGCGGTATAAGGACTGCGATGGATGCCTTCAAAGCCTACGTTATAGGCGCCGACGTCGTTGCGCTCGGCGGAGAGCTATTAAAATACGTTTACCACGGCTCATACGAGGCGAGCGCGGACTATATCAATAGCTTTTCAGATAAGCTCAGAAAGCTCATGCTCATCACGTCTTCACGCAATACAGGCGAGCTAAAGCATGTGAGATACAAATTAGAGGGCAGATTAAAAGATTTATGGGAGGATTAAGATGAATAAAGATAATAAAAGCATAAACCTATCGATGCTTGCGGACTACTACGAGTTCACCATGGCCAACGGCTACATTGCCAATGGCGTAGCGGATACAGAGGCAGTCTTCGATATGTTCTTTAGAAAAGTCCCTGACAATGGTGGCTTCGCCATCGCCGCAGGACTTGAACAAGTCATTGAATATATAGAAAATCTAAAATTTACAGAAGATGATATAGATTATTTCAAAAGCAAAAAGATATTTTCAGAAGAATTTTTGGACTTTTTAAGAAATTTCAAATTTACCTGCGATGTATGGGCGGTAGAAGAAGGAACACCAGTGTTTCCAAAGGAACCCATCATCATAGTCAAGGGTCCGGTTAAAGAAGCACAAATCATGGAGACAATGATACTTCTAACTATAAACTACCAATCCTTGATAGCGACAAAGGCGAGCAGGATTGTTAGAGTCGCTAAGGGCAGAGCCATCTCAGAATTTGGCTCGAGACGCGCCCAAGCGAGTGAAGCGGCTATACTTGGCGCAAGAGCAGCCTACATCGGCGGCGCAAAAGCCACAGCAAACACTATCACAGACAAGTTCTTCGGCGTTCCAGCCACAGGCACCATGGCCCACTCATGGGTACAAATGTACGATACAGAGCTAGAAGCCTTTAGAGCCTACGCGAAAGTTTATCCAGACTCCTGCGTTTTACTCGTTGACACGTACAATACACTCGAAGAAGGCATACCAAACGCGATAAAAGTTTTTGATGAATTTAGGGCAAATGGTCATGAAGGCGTCGGTATCAGGATAGACTCAGGCGACCTTGCTTATCTATCGAAAAGAGCTAGAAAGATGCTTGACGAAGCAGGCTACCCAGACGTTAAGATCATGGTCTCAAACTCACTTGACGAGTACGTGATCAAAGACCTACTTGGTCAAGGCGCCCAAATCGATGGCTTTGGTGTTGGCGAAAGACTGATCACATCAAGAAGCGAGCCAGTTTTTGGCGGCGTATACAAACTTGTATCCACATTCAAAGACGGTAAAGAAATATACAAGATCAAAATCAGTGGCGACGTCGAAAAAATCACCACACCTGGCTTTAAAAAGCTATATAGATTATATGACAACGAAACAGGAAAGGCACTTGCCGACCTCGTTACAACACATGATGAAGAGATCGACTTCACAAAAGAGATCGAGATCTTCCATCCACTATACACTTGGAAGAAGAAAACACTTACAAACTATACAGCAGTGCCACTTTTAAAGAAAATTTTCGACAAAGGTAAATTAGTATATAATAAGAAGACAATCGACGAAGTGCAAAAGTATTCACTAGAAGAAGTCGATAAGCTTTGGGACGAAGTCAAGAGACTTGAAAATCCGCACGAGTACTACGTCGACCTAAGTAAAAAGCTTTGGACAATTAAAAACGACATGCTTAATAAAAAACATTAGTATAGGAAGCTCTTTGAGACAAACTCAGAGAGCTTTTTTATGCCATACTATATTTATGGCATAGCCATCACTATAATCATGGCAAAGCCATTAGCATAATTAAAATTGTAAATATTTTGTAAACAATTTCGAACTCCGTAAATGTTATAATTATTTCGCAATCGCATGTAATATATAAGGCAGGGTCAAGCCTTAGATTTATGGGCGATTATGCATTATTTAATACACGAGCCGACAAATAAGGCTTAAGAGAGGAGTTTTAAAATGAACAAATTAAAAAGAATTATTTCCATAGCGTTCATCATTGCCTTTGCACTATCACAATTCGAGTACATCAAGGCAGAGAGCGTTGAAGCAGACATGACAGATGCGAGAAACGCACAGACTGTAGTAGCTTCAGAAGAAGTAGAAAAAGAAGAAGTAAAAGCAGAAACAGTTGCTGGTTGCCAAACACATGACGAAGCAGTAGACGAGCTTACAAAAGCTATGGATGAAAAGATGTCCAGCTTAAATGAAAAAAATGATGACTATATGCTTAAAATAAATAAAGTTGAAAAACCACAAGACTATCAAAATCCAAGCGAATACAAACCACACTATCAACTATCCTTTACAATACTAAACAAAGAAAAATCATTTTCCGAGCTAGACATGACAAACCTAGCAGGGCTTATAAATGATTTATATAAAGAAGATAAAATAGACAGATTAAAGTTTACACTAAATAAAGATGAAGGAAGAAATTTAAAAGATGAACTTGCTAACTTAGACGATGAAGAAAGAAAAGCTAAAATAAACGCTTTAATTATAGATAGTTTAGAAAAATCTATGCTAATTGGCAAGGATAGAAAGCTAGGAACGATAGACAACAAAGAAGGTGGAATAAGACTTAGTAAAAAGGCATGCGACGAAAAAGAAGCCTTCATCTGGTTAAGAATACCATTTAGAAACGCTATAGTTAATGAGATAAAAGACAAAATCGAAGCACAAGACATCACAGTTAATAAAAACGCTGATGTTAACTGGAAAGACGGCGTTAAAATAAAAGACTCCGTAGCAGATAAACAAGGCTACCAAGGTCACTTAGACCACGCTACAGTTACAGACGAATCAGCTAGAGACACAAAGACAGCGGGCGAAAAGCTTGGCAAAATCAAATTAAAATTCACAGATGATACAGAATTAACACTAGAAAATCAAAAGCTAATAGTAAAAGAAGATAAAAAAGCAGGAGAAAATAATAATACAAAGCCAAACGATAAAGAGAAAGATAATAATCAAGACAATAATAAAAAACCAGATACTAAAGAAAAAGAAGCAACGCCAGAGAGAAGAGATAATGAAAATCATAGAAATGATAGATACAATAAAAATAAGAAAAACGAAAGCAATGAAAAAAATACAAAACTAAGCAAAAATGACAAAGTATATAAAAAAGAAACAAAAATAGAAACAAAAGTAGAAAAAACAGAAGAAAAACAAGACTACGGCATACTAGCGCCAGCACAAGCACTTAGACTAGTTCAGCACAGAGACTTACCAGACGGCGAAAAAGGCGAAGCAATCAGAGAGCTTATTGCAAGAGGCGTACTTAGCGGCGTTTCAGACACAGAGTTCAAAGGCAAATTAGCCATCAATCGCGCCATGCTAGCACAAGTCCTTATGACCATCTCCAAAGACAAATCCGTTGGCCTTATCGACTACGAGGACATAAAAGGAGACGAGTGGTACGCAGATGCAATGACATGGGCGCTAACACACGGCATCTACAAAGGCTACCCAGACAATACAGTAAAGGCGACACAAAAGATCACACGCCAAGAGTTTGCCTCAGTCATCTATAATTTCATAAAAGAACACAAAATCAATATGCCAAAAGTAAAAGACTTTAATTACAAAGACCAAGACAAGATCGCTTCATGGGCACTTGATCAAGTTAAGTACATGGACGAGCTAGGCCTTGTTAATGGCGAAAGTCAAGACACATACAACGCGACAAGTGCATACACAAGAGAAGATCTTGCACTAACAATATACAAAATCATTAGATTCATAGAAAGTTAATAAATAGATCAAGCTCTTTGAGACAAACTCAGAGAGCTTTTTTATGCTGCACTATATTTATGGCACAGCCATCACCATAATCATAAGCATCTTGACAAAGATAAGCGAATGTAATAAAATCATCTTAACAAAGGAGATTAGCCATGCTAAAAGAAAAGCCCGTAATACTGTCAATCTCGGCACTAGACTCAAGCGCCCTAAGAGGCGTCGAGGCAGACGTCAAGACAGCACTAAAACTAAATACCTACTGCACAGTCGCGACAACATGCGTGACCAGCCAAAACACACAAAGGTGCATCTCAAGACTTGCCCTCTCCTCGTCCATGGTCTACGACCAGATCAAGGCAGCGAGCGAGGACTTTCGCATCGGCTGCGTCAAAGTAGGACTCATCTCAAACATCAATCAGGCAAAGGCAGTGAAAGATGCGCTTGATAAATACTTTAGAGATGTGCCCGTCGTACTAGACCCAGTCATCGCATCAAAGTTCGGCCACCTCTACACAGACGCCGAAACACTTGAGTATATAAAGGAAAACATCTTTCATAAAGTGAGCCTACTTACACCAAACATGAAAGAGGCAGAAACTTTAACAGAGATGAAAGTAACTACTGTTACCGAAATGCTTGCTGCAGCGCAAAAGCTTCACCTTGATTATGGCACAAGCGTTCTGATCACAGGAGGCGCACTCGAGGGCGAACTAAAAGATGTATTAGTCATGGATGGCAAAGAGAAAATTATAGATAGGAAGAGAGTAGATAGAGCTGCCTTTGGACTAGGTGCAACAGTATCGACCGCCATAGCCACATACTTAGCAAAGGGATTTGAAATGGAAGAAGCAGTTCGTTTTGGTTTGGAATATTTAACATTATGCCTAAAAGAGAGGGTCAGGCTCGGAAAAAATGATGGAGCTATATGGCACGTATAATGTGGATTAGTATATTTATTTTGCTTAAGTAGTAATTTTGCATTCTTTTGCGCAAAAATCACGCCTTTTCTTCACTACAAACTTTTAATCGCTCCAATGTACTCATCTGTACTATTTCACTCATAAAAGTTCTCCGTAAAGAAAATTCATTGATTTTATCTGCAAAATAATTGCAAAATTGGCTGAGTAAAATTGATTGAGTAAATTTATAAAATGCATATAGAACACAATAACTGTGAAACAATATAAAGCATATATAATTATATATAATATAAATAAGGAAGAGAATATAATGAAAACCAAATGCTAGACGAGCAAATCGCCTGGCATTTTTTATTGCCCATCCATTAGACATATAAAGTACATACACACGTCTATAGACAGAAAACGAGAAAATGAGATGGGGGGGGGTTACACTACTGTCTATATATAAAAAATGTTCTTAAAAATATAATTTAAACTTGACATTTAGACATACACGTGCTAAAATGAATGTACAAACAAATACGATCTTCTGTGCCACCGATAAAGCTTCATTAGATGCTATCAAAAAGGTCGAAACAAGTAAAGGACATTAACTAAACCGCATGCTTATATTTAGTTAAAAATCCTCTACTTATTATAATCATTTACTTAACAATCACGCAATTATACTACGATTATACAGACGAGTCAGTGGCACGACACGTCTGTTTTTTTATAGATTTAAAAGCGGCATCAGAGGTACAGAAGTTCAAAATAACTTGCTTATGCAAGAAATAAGAAAGGAGAAAATTATGAAGAATTTTCAAAAACATTACTTGCGAAAAACACTCGCACTAGTCATGGCATTCTTGATGATAGTGACAATGATGCCAGTGAATGTTTTCGCAGAAGAACCACAAATTCCTGGCACATCTACACGTGCAGTAGATCCAGAAGGAAAACCTTCAGTTAACTGGGAAGAAGACAGTGCAGCTAAAGATGATGGCTCTGGATATTGGTCACTTCCTGAAAACGTAAAGATAATCAAAGGACAAAGAGGAGCTGACCCACTTAATACCCTTGGCTTTACTTACCTTGGCAGATACTATGACCAAAATGGAAGGACAGTTCTAAAATTCGAAGTAAGCCAAAGAAACCAAGCTGACAGTTATCCTTGGTCTAGATTTGTTATGAGGTTCCCAGCTGAGTTATACCAAAAGATTGATAAGGATGCTTCATACGTACTTTGGAAACAGACAGAAGTTTTTGCTATTAACAATTTTGACACACTAACTACATCCGATGTTAGGGGACAAAGTGCCAACTGTCTACAATTTCCTTATAGAAATGTAGGTGTTCAATATGGTCACAGAGAAGTTAATATAGTTTTAAAAGCTGATACTGATTGGGATAAGACTTTTGCACAAAAGACACAAGCAGTTCAATTAAGACTATATAATGCCGACAACAATAATTTAAAGATATTCTCTACAGCTGGAGGATATAAGGGTGCTGACTATGCTGCACTAGGATATAATACCTACACTAAGATTGCAGTTGTAGGCGATTTATCAAAAAGACCTAAGGATTTAATGGAAGCAACTACTAAATCAATGACACAATCTGGTGGACAAAATGACCAGTTCCACTCAGCAGACTCATCTCTACAACTTGATAGAGACGATAAGAAAGTTAGACTAATCTATACTTTTGCTTCTGATGTTGTCAGTGGAAAGATGGATGGAGATAAATATGCCATTAGACAAACTCTTGATAGAGACTTCATTAAATATCTTGACTTAGGAAACAAAGGCAAAACAGATGAAGAAAAAAATCAAATAGGTTCTATCTACTTCCTATCTGAAAATGAAACGCCAATTGGAACAAAACTTCCTATCTACGCAAGCTATATAGAAGGTTTAGAATTAAATCTAGACGGCTCAGCAAAGCTTGATGGAGAAGGAAACCCAACATTTAACCGTGCAGATGGTGCTGTATTCTTACAATTTGCAGAAACAGGCTATGAGTACAAAGACAATCCTGACTCAGCAGATCCAAACTATGTTCAAACTATAACAACAGATTTTAAAAATATTTTGAGAAATGGGTCTCAAGACTCAGGTTCTATCATGGTTTTTGAATACAATATAGACCCAGAAAAGATAAATGAAGATTTAGTTAAGGATAAGGAACTATCAAAGAACTTTATGTTTGATACAAGATATCTTCTATCAAACAACAAAGGAGTTAGAAAATACACTGCAACTACGACTGAAGATATAGTTATACAACCTAAGAAAAATAATTTCTTCACTCTTAACTTTAATCCATACGTAAATATAACAAGCTCTATGGTAACTACTTCAGAAAAAGAAGACTTTGTGCTAAATATAGGTGGCAGTGAAGGAATTTGGAAGTCTTGGAAAAGAGAAGGACATGCCTTCTTCCCTGATACTGATGATTACGCTATAAATATGTATGGCTGGCAGTTTTATTTGAAAGATCATAATATAAAGACTGGTATGACTATAAAGGCAGGAACTCCTATAACAGTTTATTTGCCAAACCTTGACTATGGAAACAAAGGAAAGTATCCTGATTTTGTTGACTTTGATATAGTTACAGGAGAACAAAAGGGAATATCAGGAGATAAACTTAAAAATAAAATATCACTAACAGGTAATAAATTTTTAAGACTCCAAAAAGTTACTAAAGCTGATGGCTCTGATCTTTTCTATCCACCAATGTACTTTAAAAATTCAATTTCAACTGTTGGTGCAACAGCCGTAATCGAAAAGTATGTTCCTATAGTAGATGAAATTTTCACAGATTCTAAAGAGTTTACTGGAATTATGAGAAGTGAAGGCGGAGTAAGATCACAACTTTACATTCCAGATGAAACTAAGTCTACAGCATATTTAGGAAAATCATTTATTAATACAGAAGAAAATAATGCTGGTGATACAACTGCTTATTTAAGATCTGACGGAAAAGAAAATCCTCAAAAATTCGCAGTAAATAATGATGGCACATCAGACATTTTTGAAAAGAGAATTTTTAATAAGAAGGAATACGAAGGACTTGCTTTTAATATCAAGAAACAATATTTTGGTGCAGAAAGCATTAAGTATGCAACTGAAAATAAAGATGTTGAAAAACTTGGATTATTAAGAGACCAACCTATAGTATTTACAACTTATTCTGAAACTTCTTTAAAATCAGAACCAGTAATAGAACAAGTTCAAACAAAAGTAAAATTTGACCTTAATGGACAAACATCAAAGGATAATCATACTGTTATTGAAAAGATTGCTCCTCTAAGCAACCAATACAGATATGATTACTTGACAGGAGAAGTAAACAAAGATTATAAACCATCAGGTTTTGAAGGCGACTATGTTAGATATGTTGATGAAAACAACAAAACTAAGGAAGTTGACGGCAGAACTTATCAAAACATCATTAGCCATGACGGCCTAGAATATGATTTAACAAATAAGGATCAAAAGGCAGCTTTCTTAAAGAGACAAATGCCAACTAAAGATGAAATAAATGTACCACAAGGTAAGAGAATTCTTGGTTGGACAACTACTAAGTTAACAGACATTCATGGCGGCAAGACAGCAGTTGAACAATTTAACGAACTTAGAGATAATAACAAAGTTATAAAGGAAGCTAAAGATTGGGAAAAAGTAGATGCAAATGAAAATTACATCTTCGATTCAAAATCTCCAATCGACAAAGAAAGAACAGTTTACGCAGTTTATGGCGAAGGTATTAACATTATCCTTCACTCAAATAACACAGCTGATCCTAAAGACGAAACAACTATAACAATTCCAGTAACTATCTCTGATATAGATGCTACAAACAAAATTATTGATCAAGTTTCTAGTGCAACAATTTCAAAAATGAAGGGTAGTCTTGTTATTAAAGCACTTCCTAAAGTTCCAGTAACTGGAGAACAATCTGAAATTGATAAGATTACAGATGCAAATGCAAAACTCTTTAACAAACCAAACAATTCATTCCTTGGTTGGACACTTTACAGATACGACAACGACCCACAAGCTTCAAAATTAATTGCTGGTAAGAACAATGAAAGAATTGGGGAATTATTAAGTGGTGTAGTTGCAGGTGGAACAAAGAGAATTCCAAAGAGTACTGAATGGATCAAAGATTTAAGAGGAGATCAATACAAATATACAAGATATGTTCCAAATACTTTCTCTATAGCAGTGAGAGCACAAGATGTTCCAAGTAAAGATGATAATGCAGGAACAGGAGTATATAATGTTTTCTTAGATGCAATTGATGAAGGTAAAGATCTTCACTTATATGCAAACTACAGACCATTCTTTGAAGTAAAAGTTCATCCTTCTTATATGAATATTGATAAGAAGCAAGGAGAATTTGGTAAGTATGTAAATACTGTTGAAGAAGCTAATAAAAAGCCAGTTAATGTAGGTCTACTACACAGAACAGCTGTAACTGATTATGGTACACCAACAGTTCATCAAAATGCAAGTTACTATCCACTACCAGGTGGAGCAAGTGAATTAAAAGCTTGGGATGGAAAATCAACAACTCCTTTAACTTGGAAAGTTCCAGGATTTGACGAATTAGGACAAAGAAAATCTTATGTATCAGTAATTGTTACAGATAATTTAAAAGACGCTTATGCAAACTTCAAAGCACCTAACTGGGGTTCATTGGGAGCAAAAACTTATATAAGACTTCAAGATGCAACTGCTACACAAGACCCTAATGCACCTAAGAACTTACACGAAAACGCAGGTAACCCTTATGGAGATCCAGTTGCAAAAGACCAAGCTTTCACAGTCGGCGTAGACGCCTTTACATCAGCAACTTCAAGGAAATCACTTCTAACAACTGGAGATAACGAAGAAGTAATAGGCTATGAAATTTGGAACACATCAACACCAATTGATATTCCAAAACCGGTATTTGACAATGTATATGATGACGAAACAGAATCTAAATTACACTGGACAGAAGCTGAAAAGAAAGCTGATATTAAAAAGATTGTTTTAAAAGTTGCTGATGGGGCTGAAATCACTCTTGTAAAACAAAATGATGGTTCTTATTCAGACGGAACTATAACAGCAAGACCTAATGGCGACAAACTTGTTTTAAGTCCACTTAACTTAATAGGAAAAGCAGGACAAGACATCGTAGCTAAATATGTAGTAGAGAAGAATGGACAAGAAGTCACAGGTCCAGAAGGAAGAATTACAATCAACAAGAGAGGTACATCTGCACCTGTTGAAGATATGAAACAAATTCATAATGATGCCGATGGAAAATCAAAGATTGAATTTACAGTTCCAGACCCAGTATTAAATAAACCTACTAAGGGAACAACTTATACTGCACAAAAGTGGGACGATACTCAAAATAAATGGGTTGATGTAGGTAAAGTAACTCTTGATTCTGATAATGACAAGGGAACACAAAAAGAAATTACTTTAGATGACACCGTAAAAGATGGCGACATCATAAGGATAAAATCTGAACAACCAGGTCTTAATCCTAGCGATTCAACAGGAACTGGCGATGATCCTTACACACCAGCTACTGGCGATGAAAATCGTAAGTATGTAAAACTAGATAGAGCCGCTCCTATTACAAATGCAAAAGCTGAAGACGAAGCATTTAGAAGATTTATCGACCTAAGAGGAACTATAAATGAAATTCCAGTTGGAAGAAAAGTTAAGATCATAATTAATTATAAAGACGGTACACCTGCTATAGAAATTCTAAAAGAAATTACAGTGGAAAATAAAGAAAATATAATCGAAGATCTTAACACTACACTAAGGAAGGGAATTGAAGAAGGAAATATTCCTGAAATTAAGATAATAGCATCTGATAGATTTGGTAACAGCGAAACAAAAAAAGTTGATTACACAGAAAGCTATCAACTTGAAGTAATTCTAAGTGGAGTTAGAGCTGGAAAGAAATTTATAAAAGTTTCAGCAGATAGAGCAAATGCTGAAGTAACTGTAAAAGTTATGAGAAACGGAAAAGAAGCTGAAACACAAACTATAACATTAAAAGAAGCTAAAAAATTCGAAAGAATTACATTTGATAACAAGTTAGAATCAGGAGACATTCTAGTTGTATCAGGTATAGTAAGAGAAGGAACAAAGGAATATACAACAAATCCATACGAAAAATCAGTTAGGTAGGATAGATTGATACAAGAAAGAAATTAGTAGGTTGAGGTGGGGAGCTTAGCTCCCCAAAAGGAGGTAAAATGAAATTTAGTAAAAGATTACTTTCATTTTTCTTAGCAGTTTTAATGCTAGTTTCAACTTTCAGTGGAACAGTATTTGCAGAATCTAATGATTTAAATACTCAAGATACAAACACTGAAGGTTCAGTAACAGCAACTGAATTAAAAGGAAAAGTAGAAGGAAATAAGGAAGTATTTACTTTTGAATTGCCTGAAAGACAAGCTCAAAGAAGAGTAAGAAGAGCAGCTCCATTGAATCAAGGCAACGACACTATAGTAAATTTAACAGTAGTAGGACTTAACGGAGGAGCATTTGATTGGACATCACTTCCTAACAGTGTATTTAAACTTACAGCTAAGTGGAAGACAGAAGATGGACAAGAACATTCAAAAGTTTTTGCAACTATAAATGCAGATGGAGAAACTCAATACTATGTTGGTTGGCCAGTAGACGGAACTTTAGCAAAAACAGCATCTATTGAAGCAGATTTTGATCAAAATATAAAGATTCGTGTAACATATAATTCTGGTAATGGTACTGGTATTCCAGGAGGCTTGCTATTTAATATAACAATCACAGAACTAGCAGAGCCAAGAGCCAACGTTGAATATGTAGATCCATATGGAAGAGCAATCACAGACCCAGCAGATTTACCAACAGGCAATATGCCAAATGTAACAGCAGATGAATTAACAGATGTTAAAATCGATTTGCCAAACAGTTCAAAAGAAATCAATATGAGAGAGTCAGAACTTATTGATGAAGATGAACTAAACACAGCAGTAAATGGTTTAAATTTTAAAGTTGATAATAAATCTACTGGCGAAACAGTAACTATAGATAATAAAGAATATAAGATTGATATATCAGCACCAAACGCAAAACAAATCGGCACAATCAAAATGATATATCAAAAAGATGTTATCGTACCACCAACTGATAACAATGGCGACCCTGTAACTCCTGCAGATGGCTACGTTCGTTTAACATTCGACGCAAATGAAAATAAACAAGGCGGCATTACAGGAACCCACAATAATGGTTTATATGCAGGAAAGCAAAAATCATATATTGATGTAAAAGAAGGTTTAGACTATACAAACGCTAACCTTCAAGCTGCAATCAAAGCATTGGCAACAACAGGAACAAAGCTTGTAAATGGCAAAGAAGAAAATGTTGGACAAGATGCAAAAAATCCATGGACACCAAAAGTTCCAACTGATACAACAGCAGTAGAAACAGCAACTTACAATGCACAATACACAAAATCAGCAGCTGAACAAGTAAAAGAACTTGGCGGACTAAGCCCAGTAACAATCAAGGTTTGGAAAGACGATAAAGTTGATTGGGACAATGGAGTTGCTCCAAAAACAACTGATACTAATGACGCAGCTGTGGTAAATTCACTTTTAGCTAATGCAACAGTAACAGATCAATTAAACAGAACATCAAGTAAAGCAGAAAAACAAGAAGGAACACTACTAGTAACATTTGGTGACGGTTCAACATTAACAGTTAATCACCAATGGCTATATGTATGGGAACATATAGTTACAGTTGACCCAACAGATCCAAACTCACCAAGCGTAGATGACCTACCAGGAGATAAAATTACAGTTATCTTTAAAGCAGGAGAAGGCATAGATAATATAGATACTAATGGCAAAACAACATACGCTAAACCAAATGCAACATTAGCTGATAAAGACTTCCCAACAAATATCACATATAAAGATGGATATAAGAATGAAGCAACTTGGACACCAACAGATCATAAAGTTGATACAAACAATAGAAAATATTATAACTTTAAAAGACTGACATTCACATTTATTGCAAGTGCAACAAAATTAACAGATGTCATAGGACCAGTAGATCCAGGCGTAACACCAAACCCAGATACAAAACTATATTGGACAGTAACATTTGTATCAGCCGATACAGCAACTGGAACAGTAGCAAAAGAAAACACTGTATACGTATTAAAGACAGCTAAGAAAACATTAGCAGACGTAACAGCACCAAAAACAACACCAGCAACAGGCTACGCATTTGAAAAATGGACACCAGCCCTAGATAACAAGACAGCAATAGATAAAGACATAACAGTAACAGGAACATTTACAAAGGGCGGAACAACACCATCTGATAAATCAGAAACACCTACTATTGATCAACCAACTGAAGGCGACGGCAAAATTACTGGTAAAGGTGTACCAGAAGCTGAAATTGTAGTTAAAGACAAAGCCGGCAATGAAATTGTTAAAACAACTGTTGATAAAGATGGCAATTGGCTAGTAACAGTACCAGCAGATAAGCCATTAAAGAAGGATGACGTTATAACTGCAACTCAAACTGAAAAAGGTAAGAAACCATCTGATCCAGCAAGAGAAACTGTTAAGGGTAAAGTAACTCCACCATATTTCAATTATTTAACTCTTACTCTAGACGAAAACTACAGAGGTGGCGAAATTACTCACTACGACGTTTATGAAGATGAATTAATTGAACGTTATTTATACACTCCTCGTAGAAGAGGTTATGTATTTGAAGGTTGGAGCTACAGAAGTGATTATCTTGACGAAGTAAGACCTGGCGACAGAATCTACTACTCAACTACTTTATATGCAATTTGGTCTAAGGATAGGTACTACGATCGTGATGAACGTGAAGAAGAACCTGAAGATACTAGAGAAGTATTAGAGCACAAGGCTTACATGTTCGGTTACACTGACGGAACTGTAAGACCTAACGGAAGGATAACTAGGGCTGAAGCTGCTGCTTTAGTAACTAGACTTCTTGGTATTGAATCTATCGGCGCAGCTACTAAACCTATGTTTACTGACACTCCAAGTGCTTGGTACAACAAGGCCATCAATGCGGCTGTTCAAAGGGGTATCATGAAGGGTTACCCTGACGGAAGATTTAGACCTAACGCACCTATTACAAGAGCTGAATTCACTCAAATGATTGCTCAAATTGACAACAAGCCTTATGGTATTGCACCATTCGCTGATGTTAAGGGTCACTGGGCTGAATTGGCTATAGGTAGAGAATATCAAGCTAAGAGAATCATGGGTTACCCTGACGGAACATTTAGACCAAACGCTCATATCACTAGATGTGAAGCGGTTGTAATCCTAAATAAGATGTTTGAAAGAAATTATGATGATATGTCTGCTATTAATGCTATGAACAGACACTTGATCAAGAGTTTCTTAGACTTATCTCAAAGTTTCTGGGGTTACAATGACATGGTTGAAGCAACTAATGACCACGACTTCAAGAGAAGAGTTAAGGGAAGAATTGAGGAGGACTGGACTTTAGTTAAATAATTTTGCGTTAGAAGCGCAAGAGAAATAAGAAACAATTAAAAATAAATAATTGGCATAATGACAAGGCATGTGGGAGCAAATCTCACATGCCTTTGTTATTAGATAAAGGATGGGTGAGGTATGGAACTTAATATTGAACAAATGGTGACTACTGTTACTGGTGCTCTAGGTCTTAAAGAATTTACAGGGCTAATAGTTACTGTAATAGCTATATTTTATATTGTATTAGATAGGATTTATAAGTATAAGTATTCTGTTTTTTATAAAATCCCAGGAAAATATTTTAAATTAAATAATTTTAAAGATATATTTGTAAATTGTGTAATTGCATTATTGGCGATTTATGCGTTATCTTATATATTTTCTGAGTGTTTTTATGGATGTGTTTATGGATACTTCTATATTTCATTAGTGATACAAGCAGCTATAATATTTTGTGTATTATATTATGTAAAACAACTATATTTGGTGAAAAAGCAAAATGTTGTTTTGGATGATATGAGCGAATTAAAGTTAAAAAAATTAATACAATATTTACTTATATATTTACTAGTACCCATAGTAATTTTAATTTTTTTATTTGCTTGTGTTTTTAATAAGATAAATCTTCAAATACAGTGTTTACTTATAGTTGTAGTAATAATAATGTCTGTTTTAGAAGTTATATTTATAGCATTTAAAAATAACAAAATTATACATTATATTAGTAAAATATATCAAATTATATATTTTACTATAGTAAGTTTGACGTTTTTTGCTTTGTTGTCGTCCCTGTTATTTTCTGATAAAATAACTGGCGATTTGGCAAATGCTAGTAAAGCTTATCATGAAAGTAAAAATGCTAAAATGACTACTGTCATTAAGGATTGTAATAAAAATAATGAAATTTGCTTGGGCAAAGTTGATAAGAAAGAAACTGATATCTATACAAATCTATCTAAGCATATTTCCGAAGAGATTAGAGATTCTAATAATTGGTCTTATGCTAAGTGGGTAGAGAAATTTAATGATCCAGAACTTATAATTAATACTTATAAATGCGAATGTTTAGCAAGTGCTTTTATCAAAAATCTTGAAAAGGCTAATATGAAAGAAGCTTTTTTAAGTACAATGAGATTGTTATTAATGCTTAATTTAATGAACAATTATATCTTTATTCTAATAGTTACTTTTGCATGCATGTGCATTATTATTATATTTGGTATATTTACAAAAAATAGCTACTTTGATCCGTCAAGCAAGAAGAACTATGAATATATTGTTGGCCAAAATAATGAGCATGAATTTATTATTAGTGAATATAAGGATAAAATGTTAGTTTTGTGTGGTGATGAAAATAATAATATTCTAACTTTAAAACAAGATAGTTACAGGCTTGTTTCGCAAGATAAAATTGAAAAGATATATTTAAAAGAATTTGACAAAGCTACTACTTACAAGTAAATAAAGGAATAAGCTCTGAAGGAGAAAAAACAAAAAAGATAAACAACAAGCAAAAGAAACAGAAATGAAAAATAAAAGTAATAAAAATAAGAAAAATAAAAAAGGAAAGAAAAGAAAAAAATAAATTGTTTTTTAAAAAATTTATACACTAATATTTATTTCTAAAAAAGTTTTTTACTAAAATATAACGAATTATAGTAGGTTTACAATCATTTTAAATAGTATTGCTACATGCAATACAAAATGATATAGTATAAACAAATGAAGTGATATTTTGTCAAATGCAGTAACAATATTTTTAAGACAAGTAGTTATGCAAAATGGATTGCCGTTTGAAGTGAAAATACCAAGCAAAAAGCCTATTGTTTATGAAGATCTAAATGAAGAAGACTTTGATAGAGAAATATTAAAAGCAATGGATGATTTTGATTGTGGCAGGGGATACACTTCAGAGGAAATAGAAAAAACTTAGAGGACATTTAATACTACTAAAATATTGACTTTTACACCAAATTAATCTGCAATTAACTCAACATATCCTCCCTACGCTTAATTTGTTCTACATGCGGACAATGGGGAGGACGTTTTTTACCTTAAAATATCTATTTGCACTTTCAAAAAACAAAAATATTGCAAGTTTTGAAAGTGTGTGATATAATACTTTCAAGAAATGAAAAAAATTAAAGTTTTGAAAGTGAGGTGTAAACATTGAAAATTATTGATAGGCCTTTGTATTTAGATAGGTTAAAGAGGCTTTACGGTACTCCTGATATCAAAATTATAACGGGTTTACGAAGGTCTGGCAAGTCTGAGCTCTTGCGGTCTTTTGTAAATTATTTGAAGGAGTCTTACACTGATATTAATATAATACGTATTGATTTTGGCGACTTGCAGTTTGATTCTCTAAAGAACTATAAAAGTCTATACAATTATGTTGAAGAAAAGTATGACGATTCTCTTAAGAATATTTTGATTGTTGATGAAGTTCAGTTATGTGACAAATTTGAGCTTGCCATAAACAGTTTTCATAATAGCAAAAAGTATGATATCTACCTAACTGGCTCTAACGCTTTTTTATTGAGTTCTGATTTGGCGACTCTTTTCACTGGAAGGTTTATAGAGATTCCGGTCTATCCTTTTAGTTTTAAAGAGTATTGCTCTTACTTTGATATAGACAGGGACTATTCTGAACATTTGCAGGATTATCTCGCTATTGGCGGGCTTTCTGGTTCTTATGTTTATGATAATAAGGAAGATAGGGCGGCTTATATCAATGATGTATATAAAACTTTGATTAAAAGGGATTTGATTGACAGGTACAATTTAAGTGATGAGGCGCTTCTTGATAACTTAGCAGAGTTTTTGATGGATAATATTTCGAATTTGACAAATGCTAATAATATAAGTAAAATTTTAAATTACAACAAAATTGCGACTAATCACGTTACTATTGGCAACTATATTAAGTACTTGTGCAATGCTTTTATGTTCTACAAGGTTAAAAGATATGATATTAAGGGCAAAAAGTATCTTGGAACAAATGATAAGTATTATTTATCTGATCTTTCATTTCGCTATGCTATCTTAGGTGTTAGAAATATTGATTATGGAAGGGCTTATGAAAATATTGTTGCTATAGAGCTATTAAGAAGGGGTTATTATATATATGTTGGTACACTTTATCAAAAAGAAATAGATTTTGTCGCAATGAAGGGTGATGAAAAGATTTATATACAAGTTAGTGATGATGTATCTAGTGAAAAAACAATGCAAAGAGAGCTTGAGCCGTTATTATCAATAAGGGATGCGTATCCAAAGATGATTCTTTCTAACACAAAGCATCCAATGAGCCTGATTGATGGTGTGAAACACATTGATATAGCTAGGTGGCTTATGAAGGATGAATCTTGATTTGTATATGTATATTTAGCTTTTGCTTTAGTAGTAATTTTGCGTTCTTTTGCGCAAAAATCACGCCTTTTCTTCACTACAATCTTTTAATCGCTCCAATGTACTCATCTGTACTATTTCGCTCATAAAAGTTCTCCGTAAAGAAAATTCATTGATTTTATCTGTAAAATAATTGCAAAATTAGGTAGGAGGACATCTTTTACCTTACTATATCTATTGTCACTTTCAAAGAATAAAAAATATTAGAGTTTTGAAAGTGATGGTAAATATATTAAAATTTTGGTATAAGAAATTATAGAAAAAGTAAAGTATTTTTTAGTTTTTCTTTAAGAAATTTGATAAAATGCTTGCATTTTAAGCGATTATATAGTATAATATAGTTGCAGGTAGAGATACGCTGTATACTCGTGAAATCGAATTAGCGTTTAAGCGATATGTAATATCGCCGATCACGAGGCCACCTTATGGTGGTTTTTTTTTGCAATATTATTAGTAGCAATGCATTCGCATATTAGCACTAGTGGAGGATATTTTATGAATATATATGTTTATTCTGATGAATCTGGAGTTTTTGATAAAATTCATAATAAATATTTTGTGTTTGGTGGTCTCATCCTGTTGGGAAATGATGATAAAGAGAAGTGGTCAAGGATTTATTCAAACGTTGAAAATGTTCTTAGAACGAACAAGGATGTTGATAAAGATTATGAACTTAAAGCAACTCAAGTAACAAATAAAGAGAAGGCAAGTTTATTTAGATCATTAAATAATTGTTATAAATTCGCTGTAGTTGTGGAGCAAAAAAAGCTTCTTGATAGAATTTTCATTAGTAAAAAAGACAAACAAAGATATTTAGACTTTGCATATAAAATAGCTGTAAAACGTGCTTTTCAAAGTCTTATTAATCAGAAATTGGTAAATCCAAATGAGGTTGAAAGAATATATTTTTGTGTTGATGAACATACTACAGCTACAAATGGCATATATGAGCTAAGGGAATCACTTGAACAAGAGTTTAAGAGAGGTACTTATAATTTTGATTATAGCATTTATTATGAACCGATTTTTAAATGTTTAAAAGATGTGCATCTAGAATATTGCAATTCAGCTTCTAAATTATTGATTAGGGCTGCAGATATAGTTGCCAATAGAGTATATTATTTAGCGAAGAATGAATATAAGTTAAAACTTTCTCAAATAAATAATATTAATGTAGTGTATTTACCGTAGATAAAATTTATATAGTACTATCAAGGACTGCTTAAGCGGTCCTTTTCTATTGTCATAAGCGTAATCACAATCAAAAGCAAAACTATAATCATAAACACAATCATAATCATAATCAAAACCCATCCATTCCACTCAAACATTTATTAATTATTTCACACTTTCTCTTAATAAATTCATAAAGTTGTTTTAATTTTTCTATCTCTCGGGTATATATTAAGTAGAAAATCAATTAAGGAGGTAAGCTTATGAGAATCGAATTTGTAGGAAAGAACATTGAACTAACTCAAAGTTTAAAGGATGTGGCTGAAAAGAAGTTCCAAAAGCTTGACAAGTTTATTGGCAAGGATGTGGACGCGAAGGTTGTCTTCTCGGCTGTTAGAAACACTAAATGTGTTGAAGTAACTATCTTCCTAGACAGGACTATACTTAGAGCTGAGGAAGAAAGTGACGACATGTACACATCTATCGACAGGGCGGTTGACGTTTTGGAAAGACAGGTTAGAAAGTACAAAACTAAGCTTCAAAACAGATACCAAAAGAACGAGTCGATTAGGTTTGAAAATGTTAAGCCTATGGATGAGCCGGATGAGGCTAAGCTTGTAAAGAACAAGAAATTTAAGGTGGTACCTATGTCTTCTGACGAGGCTATCCTTCAAATGGAACTACTTAGACACAATTTCTTCGTATACCAAAACGCTAAAACTGAAGCCATCAACGTAGTATACAAGAGAAAGGACGGCAACTACGGCCTTATTGAAGTTGAATAAAATGAATATTAATATAGATGATTTTAAATTGAACAAACCCATATCCTCGGTGAAGATTTCGCCGGACGGTCGTCACAAGGTTTTCACTGTGACTTGCGTGGATATGGCGGCGAATGAGTACAAACACTCGTTTTACATGCTTGATGAAAATGATTCTTTGAAGAGACTGTCTACTAATGACGTCTCTTCTACTTATGCTGTGGACAATGGCGGGATCATTTTCGCAAAGTCTGATGAAAAAAGGAAGTATGCGTCTATCGTTTACCGTCTAAGCTTCAGTGGCGGCGAGAGGGAGGAGCTTTTTAGGCTAAACTACCCGATTAATGGTATTCGCATCATGGATGAGGAAAGGTTGATCCTCTCTATCAGCAATTCTGAGAAGATCAGGCACTTTAAGGACATGGATCAAGAGACTTACGAGAAGAAGGCGGCTGAAATTAAGGAAGAGGATGACTACACTATATATGACGAAATTCCTTTCTACCTTAACGGCGCTGGCTACATCAACAAGATCCGTACTTCGCTTGCAACATACAATATGACGAGCGGCGCGCTTAAGATTATTACTGATGACTTTACTAGTGTATCGAGCTACGACATAGCCCCTGACAAGTCTGAAATTGTCTACACTTCTGAGTCTTACACTGACAAGGCACCTTCAAAGAGCCAGCTTTATGTTTATAGCTTTGCTGACGATAAGTCTGTGAAACTTGATTATGGCATGGGTCTTAGCTATTATGGACCTAAGTTTGCAGATGGCGATGTTTTTGTCTTCGCGACTGATCAAGAGGCTCATGGAATGAATCAAAATATGAAGGTCTACCTAATTGATAAGAGCAAAGAAGATATTAAGTGTATTAATGATGACTTCGATATGTCTTTGGGTTCATCTGTGGGCAGCGACCTTCGTTATGGCGGCGGCTACTCATTTAGGGTGATGAAGGACAAGCTTTACTTTATATCAACTCTTGCGAATAGCGCAGACCTATTCGCCATTGACAAGGCGGGTAAATTGGAAAGGCTAAGTAAAGTAGTCGGCTCAGTTGATGAGTTTGACTCCTGTGAGTGTGGTGCTATCTACGCTATAGGCATGTTGGACTACAATTTACAAGAAGTTTATAAATTTGAAGAGGATAAATTTAAGAAAGTGACTGCCATTAACGAGGCTTTACAAAAGACTTGGGGCGCTGAAAAATATGACAAGATCACTTTTAAGAATGACGAGATTGATTTTGAAGGTTTTGTGATTAAGCCGGACGGATACAAGCCGGGCAAGAAATACCCTGCGATACTTGAGATTCACGGCGGTCCAAAGACTGTTACTGGCGAGGTTCTCTACCACGAGTACCTTTACTTTGCAAAGCAAGGCTACTTTGTCTTCTTCACTAATCCGAGGGGCTCGGACGGCCGCGGCAATGATTTTATGAACATCAGGGGTAAGTACGGCACTATCGACTACGACGATTTGATGAAGTTCACGGACAGTGTTTTGGAAAAGTATGAGGACATCGACAGGGACAATGTTCATGTGACTGGCGGCAGCTACGGCGGCTTCATGACTAACTGGATCATCGGACACACAAACAGATTTAAGTCGGCTGCGTCGCAACGCTCTATATCGAACTGGCTAAGCTTTTTCGGCGTATCGGATATAGGCTACCATTTCGCGACTGATCAAAATTTGGCGGAGCCTTTCGCATCGTCGGAAGCGCTATGGGAGCGCTCTCCGCTTAAATACGCGAGCGATGTCAAGACGCCGACATTATTCATCCACTCGGACGAGGACTTCAGATGCCCACTAGAGCAAGGCGTACAAATGTTTACAGCGCTTAAGTACTTCGGAGTCGACTCGAAGATAGTTATCTTTCACGGCGAAAACCACGAGCTAAGCCGCTCTGGCAAGCCAAAGCACAGACAAAGAAGACTTGACGAGATAATCACATGGATTAAAAAGAGATCATAATATAGAAAAAGCCTGGTTACTTTTGTAACTAGGCTTTTTGCTTGGATATGTTTTTTATATTTCTTATAGAGCAAGCTTTTTCCACTTGCGGATTTTCGTTCTAAAAGTGCCAAATGGAGCGACTGTATTTACGTGAATAAACTTGTAAACTTCCCATGTAGCTGTTTTTGTTGCTTCATCAGCCCACTTCCTCATATGAGGCTTAAATAATTCATCATCGCTTAATGAGTCAATCATTTCACATATGGCAGCAACATTGTCAATTAGCTTATCTTTTAGTTCACTAAGAGATAGACTTGCATACGTATCAGTAAAGTATTGGTATAGTTTGCCGAGCTCATTCCATTTGAATTTATCTGATGGAGTTTTTGCTTCAATGCCATTTCTTTCATCACGCTCCCATTGTAATAAGAGAGATGTCCATCCGAGCTGATAGGCAAGGTTCTCAGCAGGCGTTCTATCTACTTCATCTACTCGTGTATCCTTTAGATTTTCTGGAATATTTCCAAATTCAGCGATGTATTTTTCAAAGCTTTTATTGATTTCTGATTTTAATTCTTCTTTATTTTTATAAGTTCTCATTTTTTCTTCCTTATTATTATAATATTGGTAATACGTTTCTTCGGTTTGTGATAATTTGTCATGAACTCTATATTTTACCGTCAGCAGCTTCCATTTTCAACTGGATACAATTTGTAGCCAGTTCATTTCCTTCATTATTTAGCCTTGTCTTCAAAACGCTCCAATATTTTTGCGGATTATCACTTTCTGTAAGTACACCTAAAATATCAACAATAGAAAAGTACCACTCTTCTTTTTCGTTATCCCATGTTGAACGTATTTGTCTTCCCTCAAATAATTTAATTTCGTTATCCATTTTACACCTCAATAGTATCTTTTAAAATAAATTCATATCTATATTTATATTATATCATATTTTGGAAGATTTAAAACATTTACAATATTTCCATAGATAAAAAACGAATTTTGTAGTATAATCATTAGAGGAGGAGATTCTAGGTGAATTACGAAAAATTTTACTACATAGCAGAAATCATCGGTACCGTGGCCTTTGCCTCATCGGGCACGCTTGTCGCCATCAGAAAGGGCATGGACGTCTTTGGCATCGTGGTTCTTGCGATAATCACAGCGATTGGGGGCGGTGTCATTCGTGACATCACTGTAGGTATCACGCCGCCCATGGCATTTAGAGACAACACATACACAGTAGTTGCCATCGTTACGGCGCTCATTTTGATATTATTTTTATCGAAAAAAATCAAATTTCTAAGATTAAATACAGTTAACAGAAACTTTATGATTAAATATACACAAGTCGCGTCAGTGCTCGACGCCATCGGCCTTGGCCTGTTCACAGTCAGCGGCGTAAGCGTCGCCATGGTCAGAGGCTACTCGAACAACGCCTTTTTGATGATCTTCGTTGGCGTCATCACCGGTTGCGGCGGCGGAGTCTTGAGAGACCTTCTTTCAGACACCATCCCGATTATATTCACGAAAAACACCATTTACGCAGTTGCCTCGCTTTTGGGCGCAGTTGTGTTTATAGTTTTGAGACCATATGGAGCGAACTTCTCCTTCTTTATGGGCGCCTTAACCACAGTTGTTATCAGGCTTCTATCGATGAAGTATAGGTGGAGTTTGCCAGACGTTTCATCTGATCTTGTCGATGGGGACGACGTTTAAGAGAATTTAATACAGATTTTACTTTAGAAAGCTTTGTTTTTGCACTAACAAGGCTTTTTCTATGCGAATAGCTGAGCCACTGTGTATAAAACTGTGGATAAGTCTGTGGATAGACTATAAATCACAAGAAAATAGCTTTGTCAAGTGCTATTTTCGTGAAAAACGCCTGTGGATAATGTGGATAAGCTTGTGTATAAATGTAAAATAGCGATTTCCAATGTGGATATCTATGTGAGTAAGAGAATTATTAAATTTTTTATATATTTGTAAGCTTAGTATTAAAAATATTTATAAGGAATAAGACCATTTCCATTGCTTTTATATTTCTTTAGTAGTATAATAAAGTTAATAAATCTATTTAAGGAGGAATTATATTATGAAGAAGAAAATTTCATTGTTATTAGCAATATTAATGCTAGTAACACTAATCCCAACAGCATTTGCTGAATCAAAGACAGTAGACGCAGTCAAAAACACTAAAAAGGTGACACTTGACGGAGAAGAAGTTATGGTCGGCGCATACGACGTAGAAGGCTACAACTACTTAAAGCTTAGAGACGTAGCAGCAATACTTAACGGCAAAAAATGCCAATTCGATGTAGGATATGACAAGCCAACAAAATTAATAAGCATTGAATTAGCTAAGGCTTATGAAAAAGTTGAAGGCGATTTAGCTGAAATTAAAGATGAAAAAGCAAAAGCCATTATCCGCGTGATTAAAATACTTGTTAATGGCGAAGAAAAAGAAGTAAAGACCGCTTTAATTAACGAAAATAACTACATGCAATTAAGAGACCTTGGTTCACTAGTAGGACTTAACGTTGGCTATGATGAAGTGAATAAAGTTATCATGCTAAAGAGCGATGCAGAAGCAAAAGAAGAAGCTCCTCGTTATGTAATGATTAAGTCTAAGCTTTATAAAGATACAGGCGAAATCAACAAGAATATGACTTGCGGAACTATGGATGGAAAGATATTAACAACTGTTGATGCTAAAGAAATGCCTAAAAAAGATAACGAATCAAATTTTGGTACTGGATATGAATATCAAATTGGCGGCGAAGAAGGCAGCATAACTGTAGAGATTGATGACAAGTGCTTAATTTTTAAAGAAGTAAAAGAAGAAGAAAAGACTGAAGATAAAAAAGATGAAAAGAAAGAAGAAAAGAAGGAAGAAGCTAGTGAAAAAAATATAAAAGTGCTTAAGACTGATAATTTTGATGAGCTTGAAACTACTAAATTAGATGCTATAATCAAGCTTCATGATATGTTTGCAGCTTATACTAAAGATGATTACATTGTTGGAGGGAATGCGATTTTAGATGAAATACCATTCTCTGAATATATGATTACTTTAAAGAACATGGCTAAGCTAGTTGGTACTGATATTTACTTAGAAGATCGTACAGTTAGTAAGAGAATAGAAGAAATTGATGGCAAAAAATATTATGTTGCTGAGATTAAATATGCTAATGGTTCTTCTATCATACAAAAATTACCTTTTGAACAAGATGGTGATAACGTCACTATGGCAACTACTGCTGGTATTATGGCTTTAATTGCTAAAGATTATGAAAAAGATTCTATATTAAAGAAGGGATTAGAATTTATCACTACTAAAGTAAAAGCTTTCCATGACGCTTTATGTGACAAGAATTATAAGGCGGCTGCTGAAGCGCTTAATGAGTTAAATTTTAAAGCTGATGAAGAAAATGTTAAGAAGACAGCTGAACTAAGACTTAAAAATGCAAAAGAGCTTGGCGAAGAAGTTTTTGTAAAGGATTATGATTTTACATTTAAAGAATATGAATCTGGTGTTGTATGTAAGTTTAAATACAAGAATGGAGCAAGCTTTGAAGTATACATTGGTGATCAATTCTCTGGTTTAGGAACTTTTGTTTTACCAAAAGAAAAATAGTTGATAGTATCAATTAATCAAAAAAATTGGGAGCGAAAGCTCCCTTTTTTAATGCCATTATCTTAAAACTATAATACAACTAAATTTTGCGAAATATTTGGATGAATAGGGCGAAGTACAGTGAGTGAGCGACTGAGCTGTACAACTGGGTACGCGGAAGGAACGAGCGAGCGAAACGAGACTTATTCGCCAAATAGACGCAAAATTAGTTTTTCCAAGTCTCTTCCATATCCCCAACCACTTCAAAAAAGTCATCTCCCGGATAAACTATATGCTTAATCCATTCTTCCTTAATCTGCCAAAGGTTTGCCTGAACGACGAACTCGCTTCTATCTGTAATCTCGAAGATTCTCTCCCAGCTACTCATAATTTCTTCTCTTAAATCGTCAAACATTTCATCATATTTTCTATCGAAGATGTTAAAGCTGTTATCAATCCTGCGCTTTGCTAGTTCTTTTTCAAAGCGTTTCGCATCATCTTCATCAAGTGGTACGTACTGATTATTTAATACGAGGTCCCACTTAGCTCCATCGAAGTAGATGACTTCGCTCTTCGGCACTGTCATCGCATAAACGACTTCTTTGTGAATGGGCTTGAGGCAGTTCTCTTTAGAGACACTGCACCATATTGGGTAGCTGATCTCGTCTGGCTTAGCGACTATTTGCGAAGCCATCTTCACGAAGTAATCATATTTTTCCAAGAAAAAGTCCGAAATGTCTTTCATATGCAAGCCGACATAGAGCCTTTTGTTTTGTATGACGCCTTTATTTTTTAACTCGTAGAGGCTATTCTCATGTTGTCTTGTGTAAAGATTAACGTATTCCATGTTTATCACCTAAGTATTTATACCCAATATTTCGATTTTGGAATTTTTATCCTTGACTATAAATAATTTCTATGATATAATACTTAAGGATGAGGTGAGAGGTATGATGTACATACATTTTAGTTTTATTGCTCACAATTTTAATAATAATAGATAAGAGGAACGCCACGTGCGTTCCTTTTTACTTTATCAGAGTACTAACTTAGTAAAAGGAGGATATTATGGACAAGATCGTTATCAATGGAAATGACCTTACTATCGAAGACGTTGCAAAGGTAGCAAGATGTCACGCAGAGGTTGAAATCTCTAAGGATGCAAAGGACAGAATCATTGCATCAAGAAAACTTGTTGACAAGTTTGTTGAAGAAGAAAGGGTTATCTACGGAATCACAACTGGTTTCGGTAAATTCTCTGAAGTACATATCTCTAAGGATATGACTAAGAATTTACAAAAGAATTTAATTATGTCTCACTCATGTGGTGTTGGCGAATTATTTGACGAAGACATCGTTAGAGCCATCATCTTATTAAGAGCTAACTCTTTATCAAAGGGTTATTCTGGTGCAAGACTTGAAACTATCGAAACACTAGTAGCTATGCTAAACAAGGGTGTTACACCATGTATACCTGAAAAGGGTTCACTAGGTGCATCTGGTGACTTAGCTCCACTTGCTCACATGGTTTTACCTATGCTTGGTCTAGGCGAAGCTTTCTATGAAGGCAAGAAGATGACTGGCAAGGAAGCTATGGACAAGGCTGGCATCGAAACTATTGAATTAACTAGCAAGGAAGGTCTAGCTCTTATCAATGGTACTCAAGTACTAACTGCTGTTGGTACATTAACTTTATATGATGCTATGAAGCTTGCAAAATTAGCTGACGTTGCTACATCTCTTACAATGGAAGCTATGGGCGGCATCATCGATGCATTTGATGAAAGAATCGCTGACGTTAGAAAGCATCAAGGCATGTATGACACTTCATACAATGTAAGAGCTATCCTTGAAGGATCAAAGAACATCACTCGCCAAGGCGACTTAAGAGTACAAGATGCTTACTCACTAAGATGCGTTCCACAAATTCACTGCGCATCAAAGGATACATTTAATTTCGTAAAGAATAAAGTTGATATCGAAATCAACTCTGTTACTGACAACCCAATCATCTTCCCTGATGATGAAGCAGTTATCAGTGCTGGTAACTTCCACGGCGAACCAATGGCTCTACCATTTGACTTTTTAGGTATTGGTATTAGTGAAATAGCTAACGTTTCCGAAAGAAGACTTGAAAGACTAGTAAACCCAGCATTATCAGAAGGTCTACCAGCTTTCTTAGTTAAGGAAGGCGGAGTAAACTCAGGCTACATGATAGTTCAATACGCTGCTGCAGCTCTTGTTAGCGAAAACAAGGTTTTAGCTCACCCAGCAAGTGTTGACTCAATCCCAAGTTCAGCTAACCAAGAAGACTTAGTATCTATGGGTACTATAGCTGCTAGAAAGGCTAGAGAAATATATCTAAACGCAAGAAAAGTAGTAGCTATGGAAATGTTTGCTGCATGCCAAGCTATTGACATAAGAGGAGACAAGGGTCTTGGTAAGGGTACTAAGGCTGCTTACGACGAAGTAAGAAAAGTTATAGACTACATCGACAAAGACAAGGTTATGTACTTTGAAATCAATAAAGCTGAAGAATTATTAGCTGATGACAAGGTTCTTAACGCTGTTGAAGAAGCTGTAGGAGCACTTAAATAGATATTAAGTAAGGAGGTTACTTATGAAATTTGATGTTAAAGATGCTATGACAATCAAGCTTGATCCAGTTTTACCTGAAATGCATAAGATTGATCCAAAGGTTAGAAGAGCACCAGTAAGGGATTTAACTCTTTCAAAGCATGAGATCGAGCTAGCTTTAAGGAATGCACTTAGATACATTCCAGAAGAATTACACGAAGAATTAGCTCCAGAATTTATGGAAGAGCTAATGACTAGAGGAAGAATTTATGGTTACAGATTTAGACCTGAGGGCAATATCAAGGCTAAATCCATTGACGAATACAAGGGTAAATGCATCGAAGGTAAGGCAATACAACTAATGATTGACAACAACCTTGACTTTGACGTAGCACTATACCCATATGAACTTGTTACTTACGGTGAAACAGGACAAGTTATGCAAAACTGGATGCAATACAGGCTAGTTAAGAAGTACCTAGAAAATCTAACTGATGAACAAACATTAGTTATGGAATCTGGTCACCCACTAGGACTATTCAGAAGCCACAAGACTTCACCAAGAGTTATAATCACAAACTCATTAATGATAGGTGAGTTCGATGATCAAAAACATTGGCACAAAGCAGTTGCTATGGGCGTTGCAAACTACGGACAAATGACTGCTGGCGGCTGGATGTACATTGGACCACAAGGTATAGTTCACGGCACATACAATACAGTTCTTAATGCTGCTCGTCTAAAATTAGGCGTTCCACACGATGGCGACTTAAGAGGCCACATCTTCATTTCATCAGGTTTAGGCGGAATGAGTGGTGCTCAAGGTAAGGCAGCTAAAATTGCAAACGGTGTTGGCGTTATCGCTGAAGTTGATATCTCAAGAATCAACACAAGACTTGAACAAGGCTGGATAGATGAGTGTTCAGACGACCTTGACCAAGTATTCAAATGGGCTAACGAAGCAAAAGAAAGCAAAACTCCTAGAGCAATCGCTTATCATGGTAACATCGTAGACCTACTAGAATATTGCGTTAAAAACAACGTTCATGTAGAACTACTTTCTGACCAAACATCATGCCACGCTCAATACGACGGCGGCTATTGCCCACAAGGCTTAACATTTGAAGAAAGAACAAAGATGCTTGCTGAAGACAAAGAAGGCTTCTGCAAATTAGTTGACAAGACATTAAAGCATCACTTTGAATTAATCAAAACACTTGTAGATAGAGGAACATATTTCTTTGACTATGGTAACTCCTTCATGAAATCAGTTTTCGATGCAGGCGTTAAGGAAATAGCTAAGAACGGCGTTGACGAATCAGAAGGATTCATCTTTCCAAGCTATGTTGAAGATATCATGGGACCAATGCTATTTGACTATGGTTACGGACCATTCAGATGGGTTTGCTTATCAAATAAGGAAGAAGACCTAATTAAGACTGACCACGCAGCTATGGAATGCATAGACAAGGACAGAAGAGGCCAAGACCTTGATAACTACATCTGGATCAGAGACGCTGAAAAGAACCAATTAGTAGTTGGCTCACAAGCAAGAATTTTATACCAAGACGAAATCGGTAGATTAAAAATTGCTCTTAAGTTCAACGACATGGTAAGAAAGGGCGAAGTAGGCCCAATCATGCTAGGCCGTGACCACCACGACGTATCAGGAACTGACTCACCATTTAGAGAAACATCAAACATCAAAGACGGCTCAAACATCATGGCAGACATGGCTACACAATGCTTTGCAGGTAACTGCGCAAGAGGTATGTCCATGGTAGCTCTACACAACGGCGGCGGCGTTGGTATAGGTAAATCAATCAACGGCGGCTTCGGTATGGTTCTAGACGGATCAGACAGAGTAGATACTATCTTAAAGGCAGCAATGCCATGGGACGTTATGAGCGGTGTAGCAAGAAGAAGCTGGGCTAGAAACGACCACTCAATCGAAACAGCAATACAATATAACAAGGATCACAAAGACACTGACCACATTACTATTCCTTATCTAGTAGACGACAAGATTATAGAAAAAGAAATGGCAAAGGTGGATGAATATGAAGCAAAGCGTCATAATTAAAAATATAGCTTCGCTTTTAGCAACAAAGGCACATGGCACAGTCAGAGCCGGTAAAGCACAAGGCGAAGTAGAAATAATCAAAAACGCATATATAATAACAGAAGACGACAAGATAAAAGCCTTAGGTACTATGGATGAGTATAAGGCTATGAACGTAGATGAGAGCGGGGCTACAGTCATCGATGCGACAGGCAAATTAGTTACACCAGGCCTTGTAGACTCACATACACACCTTGTTCATGGGGGCTCGAGAGAAAATGAGCTCTCCATGAAACTTCATGGCAAGACATACATGGACATAATGAACGCAGGTGGCGGCATACACGCTACACAAAGACATACTAAAGAGGCGAGCTTCGAAGAGCTTTATGAAAAGGCGAAAAAATCACTAGACATCATGCTAAGCTATGGCGTTACGACAGTTGAAGCAAAGTCAGGCTACGGCATAGAAGACTTCGATACAGAGCTAAAGCAATTAGAAGTAGTGAAAAAATTAAACGAAGATCATCCAATCGATTTAGTATCAACATTCATGCCATGTCACGCAATGCCAGATGAGTACAAAAATGATAGAGAAGCTTTTATAAGCAAAGTTATTAACGAATACAATCCAAAAGTTATGGAGAAGGGTCTTGCAGAATTTGCTGACATCTTCTGTGAAGACGGTGTTTATACTATAGACGAGTCAAGAAGAGTACTTCAGGCATCAAGAGATGCTGGCTTTAAGCTTAAGATACACGCAGACGAACTAATTAGCTTCGGTGGAGCAGAATTAAGTGCCGAGCTAAAATGCGTTTCAGCAGACCACTTGATAGGCGCTTCAGATGAAGGCATCAAGGCCATGGCAGCTAATGGAGTCGTAGCAAACGTACTTCCATCGACAGCATTTAACCTAAACACAGGCAAATACGCAAGAGCTAGAAAGATGATAGAAGAGGGCTGCCCAGTAAGTATCTCAACAGACTACAATCCTGGTTCATGCCCATCTGAAAACATTCAACTAGCTATGCAAATAGCCTCAATCAAAATGAGAATGACAGCAGAAGAAGTATTCAACGCAGCAACTATAAACGCTGCAGCAAGCGTACTTAGAACGGAATCCATAGGTTCGCTTGAAGTAGGTAAGAAGGCCGACATTGCCATCTTTAACTGTGAAAATATTGATTACTTCGTATATCACTTCGGTATAAACCATACTTATAAAGTGATTAAGAGCGGAAAAATAGTTTATGGCGCTTAAATCATTTAGAGTATTAATAGTTGGCGGTTCAGATATATACGCCCTAGGCGTAGATGCCTCTCTATCAGCTTTTAACGATATGCATGTCGTTGAGAGCTTTAGAGATGCATCTGATGCTCAAGACTACTTAACAAGGAAGAGCGTAGACTTTGTTATATACGTCGATGATGAGCTGGATGAAAGTAAAAGGATAGTCGATCTACAAAGGCTAGCCTTTAAGGACAGGCGCTACAGAATACTCTTTATGACAAACAGACCAAGCCTCGAGATGATTATCTCACCAAAAGACTTTCACCTAGACGGCATCATGGACAAAGAGCTTAAAAGAGATGAACTTAGAAAGGCACTTCTTGACATGAGAAAAGGGGTAGTAGTCGTGTCGAAGAAAAAGAACTTCAGCGTTAAGACGGAACAAAAATTGGGGGATTTTTTGGACCGTAAGGAGCTATACGACACACTAAGCTCACGTGAGAAGCAAATCCTACTAAGCATCAAAGAGGGTTTAAGCAACCAAGAGATAGCCGACAGGTTTTACATCACTTTATCGACTACCAAAACGCATACTAGGAATTTGTATAAAAAGTTGGGGGTTAAGTCACGGTCACAAGCTATTAAATTCTTATCTTAAGCATTATTTTACGCAAAGTACTATATGAGCGGAAAAGCTTTGCGTAAAGTCATTTTAAACTTCTTTTTTTAGGATGCACCTATGTATATGGGTGTATCTTTTTTGCATGTAAAACGATTTTATGTGAATGGATTTGCGTGTAAAACGATTTTATGTAAATTAATTTGCGTGTAAAACTATTTTTTTGTAAATGGATTTGCGAGCGACACAATTTTTGTGAATATGCATTTGAGCCCATTACTATTAAAATAGTTTAGCTACCGCTCGTCACATGCCTAACGCCCGACATACGCCTAATGCTCGTCATACGCCTAACGTCCGACATACGCATCACGTCCGATATACGCCTAGTGCTCGTCATATGCCTAATGCTCGTCATGTGCCTTACGCCCGTCATATGCTATGCCATAGGCATGGCGAGTGCATTTCCATTAGCATAAGTATTTCTGTTTTCGAAAAACTTTCATACTAAAGGGGTATTTTTTATCAAAACTCTTGTATTATTAAATTACTAGTGGTATAATATAGAAAAGAGCTTTAATCAGATAGAGTATATCGCCGTTAACACGAGCACATAAAGAATTAGTAGACCGATTCTATATTACTAAGTGTACGAAGGTATCATACATATAGAGCTCTTCGACTATAGCTAGGACCACTTAGGTCTTAAGCACACGCAGAAATGCAAGGAGGTTTTTATGAAGAAGTTTATTTCACTTATCTTGGCACTAGCACTTATTATGACAGTACTTACTGGCTGCGCTGGTGGCAACAAATCAACTGGCGAAAAGAAAGGCGACAAGGACACTCTTGTAATCGCTAATGACTCAGATGCTATATCTCTAGACCCTATGGGCACTAACGATAACGCATCATCAAAAGTATTAGTTCAAATCTATGAAGGTCTATTCGAACTAAATGATAAGGCTGAAGAAGTTCCTTTACTAGCTGAAAGCTACGACAAGGTTTCTGATACTGAATACGTTTTCCACTTAAGAAAGGGAGTTAAATTCCATAACGGAGACGAAATGAAGGCATCAGACGTTGTATTCTCATTGAAGCGTGCGTGTGAAGCACCTAACGTTAAGCACTTGTTTAACACTATCGATGAAGACTCTATCAAGGCTGACGATGATTACACTGTAAGATTCAATCTTAAGTTCCCTTATCCTGGTATCATTGCATCTTTAATGCATCCAGGTGGATCAATCCTTTGCCAAAAAGAAGTTGAAGCAGCTGGAGACAGCTACGGTACTTCTACTGATAAGGTTTGCGGTACAGGTCCATTTAAACTTGATGAATGGTCTAAGGCTAACGCTATCAAATTAAGCAGATTCGAAGATTATTACGGAGAAAAAGCTAAGATGGCTAAAGTTGAAATGAAGATTATACCTGAACCAACTAACAGACTTGTTGAACTTCAAACTGGTGGAGCTGACATAATCTATGAACTTCAACCACTAGATGTTGAAAAAGTTGAAAAAGATGAAAATCTTGTAATGTTAAAATCTGATGACTATGGTACTACTTATCTAGGATTTAACACTCAAAAGGCACCTTTTGATGATCCAAAGGTACGTCAAGCTATAGCATACGCTATTGACATAGACGATATCATTCCAAAGGTTTGGCTAGGTCTTGGTAAGACAGCTACTAACTCAATGCCACCAACTCTTGTTTACTCAATTGGTGATGAAACAAAAGCTAAATCAAGAGACATTGAAAAAGCAAAAGCATTACTAGCTGAAGCTGGTTATCCTAACGGTTTTGATACAACTATATCTACAAACGAAAGAAAACAACGTGTGGATATGGCTACTATAATCAAAGAACAACTTAAAGATGTTGGTATAAACGTAACTATCAACGTTATGGAATGGTCTGCATACAACGATCTATTAAAGAACGCTAAACAAGATATGTTCGAAATCGCTTGGATTTCTGATACTCCAGACCCAGACGCTTTCTTGTTCCCATGCTTCCACTCAAGTGCAAAGGGTGAAGGCGGTAACTACTGCTGGCTAGAAGACCCAGAAATGGATAAGATGCTTGATGATGCAAGACAAGAACTTGATGAAACAAAGAGAGGCGAAATCTATAGAAAAGCTCAAGAATATATTCTTGACAATCAAATTTGGATTCCTGAATATTGGTCAGAATTAACTGTAGCAACATCTAAGAATGTTGAAGGTTTTGAAATGAACCACTTTGGTTTCTACAAATTAAATAAGGTAAACGTAAAATAGTTAAATAATACAAATAAGTGAAGGGGGAGGAGGATATCTTCCCCCTAACACATAGTTCATTTATATCGGAGGCATTATGTTAAAATATGTTATTAAAAGAATCCTCTATTTAATACCTGTTATTTTATTGGTAAGTCTCTTCGTTTTCTGGTTATTATACATAACACCTGGAGACCCTGCCCGTAATATTCTAGGCCCATCGGCCACAGAACAACAAGTAGCAGAACTTAGAGAAGAACTTGGCTTAAACGATCCATTTTTCACGCAATTTGGTAGATACATATCTAACCTAGTATTTAAAGGTGACTTAGGCCGTAGTTACAGAACAAGAATGCCTGTAGTTCAAGAAATTGGCAACAGAGCAGGCGCAACTATTAGATTAGCATTTTTAGCTATAACATTCGCAGTTTTACTAGGTATACCTATAGGTATTATATCTGCGGTAAAACAATATAGTATTTTTGATAACTTGACAATGATATTCGCCCTTATAGGTATATCAATGCCAGTATTCTGGCTGGGTCTATTACTCATCATGCTATTTAGTGTGCAACTTGGCTGGCTACCAGCATCAGGCTTTGACACGCCTGCCCAATGGGTTTTACCAGCGATAGCACTAGGAGCTCAATCTGTTTCAGTTATTACTAGACAAACAAGAAGCTCTATGCTTGAAGTAATTAGACAAGATTACATTAGAACTGCTAAGGCAAAAGGTCAAGAACAAAAGGTCATCATCAGGAAGCATGCTTTGGCAAACGCTTTAATCCCTATCACTACTGTTATCGGTACACAATTTGGACAACTTATGGGTGGCGCTCTAATGACTGAAGTTATATTTAGTATACCTGGCATAGGCAGACTTATGGTAGATTCAATCAAGATGAGAGACATACCTCTTGTTATGGGATGTGTATTATTCGTTGCAGTTACATTTGCTCTTGTAAATTTAATTGTCGACATCCTATATACATTCATAGACCCAAGAGTTAAGAGTCAATATATGTAGGTGAATGATATGGCAGAAAAAAATATGAAAAAAGAGCAATCAATAAGAAAATCAAAAAGACAAACAGGTTTTAGTGAAGTTTTAAAAAGAATGAAGAGAAACAAACTTGCTATGGTAGGTCTAGTTATACTTATCTTGCTTGTTTTGGTAGCGATATTTGCAGACGTTGTTGCCCCATATACTTTCAATGACATGGTTGGCCCAACTTATCAAACACCAAACTCTGAATTTATCTTCGGTACAGACCACTTAGGCCGTGATATATTCTCTCGTGTCGTTTATGGTTCTAGAATCAGTTTGAAAGTCGGATTTATATCCGTATCCATTGCTTTAGTATTTGGTGTAACACTAGGCGCTGTAACTGGTTACTACGGCGGTAAAGTCGACACTATAATCATGAGATTCATAGACGTGCTTCAAGCTATACCAGATATACTTTTAGCTATAGCAATCATGAGCGCACTAGGCACTGGCCTTGGTAACTTAATGATAGCCGTTGGTATAGCCTCGGTTCCAGCATATGCCAGAATCGTTAGAAGCTCTGTTTTAACTATAAAAGATAACGAATTTGTTGAAGCAGCAAAGGCCAATGGTTCAAGCGACTTTAGAATTATTTTTAAACATATAATTCCAAACTGTATGGCACCTATCATCGTTCAAGCGACTCTAGGTGTTGCTTACGCAATCATTAACGCGGCAGGTCTATCCTTCATAGGACTAGGACTTGAACCACCTACACCAGAGTGGGGTGCTATGCTATCGGATGGTCGTTCATATATCATGGACTTCCCACACATCACATTGTTCCCAGGTTTAGCCATCGTTATCACCATCTTTGCTCTTAACGTTATGGGCGATGGTCTTAGAGATGCACTTGACCCTAAGCTTAAGAGGTAGGAGGTTACTATGGAAAAAGGAAATTTACTTAATATAAGAGATCTATCTGTTGAGTTCAATACAGATTCGGGTGTTGTTAAAGCCGTTAATGGCATGAACTTGTCTCTAAACAAGAAAGAGACACTTGGCCTTGTTGGAGAAACAGGTGCCGGCAAGACTACTACTGCTCTTGCAATACTTAACCTAGTACCTGATCCACCTGGAATTATTAGCTCAGGTGAGATTGAGTTCGATGGTAAGGATATATTAAAAACTAAAGAAAAAGACATGAGAAAGATTAGAGGGGAAAAGATCTCCATGATCTTCCAAGACCCAATGACAAGTCTTAACCCTGTTATGACTATAGGTAAGCAAATAGAAGAAGTTCTTGCTCTTCACACTAAGCTTGATAAGAACGGAAGAAAAGAAAAGACTCTTGAAATGCTTGACCTAGTAGGTATCAGAAGAGAAAGAGTTAATGACTACCCTCATCAACTTTCTGGTGGTATGAAGCAAAGAATCGTTATTGCGATGGCTCTTGCTTGTAACCCAGAGATAATCATTGCGGACGAGCCAACAACTGCTCTAGACGTTACTATTCAAGCTCAAGTTATGGAGCTAATGAAGGAGCTTAAGAGCAAGTTTGATACATCCATCATCATGATTACTCACGACTTAGGAGTTATAGCTGAAATAGCTGATAAGGTAGCGGTTGTTTACGCTGGCGAAGTTGTTGAAAGCGGTACTACTAAGGATATATACACTGACAAGAAGCATCCATATACAGTTGGACTTTTCTCGTCAATACCAAAATTAACTGGTGACGTTGAAAGACTTCAAGTTATTCCAGGAATGACACCAGACCCAACAAATTTACCTACTGGATGTAAGTTCCATCCAAGATGCACTAAGTGTATGGAAATGTGCAAAACAAACGAACCACCGGTTTATGAAGTAAGCCCAGGTCACTTTGTTAAGTGCTTCTTATACAAGGACGGAGCTATGGGTATAGACGGCTCTAAGAATGAAGCTAGCGAAGAAACAGCTTCTGAATCAGAAGAAAAGTAGAGGAGGAAAGTTATGAGCGAAAATTTCATTGAAGTAAAACATTTATGTAAGTACTTTCCGACTAAGAAGGGCGTTCTACATGCAGTTGAAGACCTTAACTTTGAGATAAAAAAGGGCGAAACACTTGGCCTAGTAGGTGAATCAGGCTGTGGTAAGTCAACAGCTGGTCGTGCAATCATCAGATTACATGAGCCAACAAGCGGAGAAATATGGTTTAACGGCGAAGACATCATGAACCGTAAGACTAAAAAGGAAATGCACCAATTAAGACGCGAAATGCAAATCGTCTTCCAAGACCCATATTCATCACTAAACCCAAGACTTAACACATTTGACCTAATTGCGGACGCACTTTATGTAAACAAAATTTACGATAGTAAGAAAGAAATAGAAAAAGTAGTTCTTGAAATGATGGAAACAGTAGGTCTTGAGAAGAGACTTATGAACTCCTACCCACACGAACTAGATGGTGGTAGAAGACAAAGAATAGGTATCGCAAGAGCCTTAGTAATGAGACCTGAGTTTATAGTACTTGATGAACCAGTATCAGCACTTGACGTATCAATTCAAGCCCAAGTACTAAATCTTCTTCAAGATATACAAAAAGAAAAGGGACTAACATACTTATTTATATCACATGACCTTTCAGTTGTTCGTCACCTTTCAGACAGAGTCGCAGTAATGTATCTTGGACGTATGGTTGAACTAGCAGATTACAAGCAAATATTTGAAAACACATTACATCCATACACAAAGGCACTACTATCAGCAATACCAGTACCTGAGTATAACTATAAACAAGAAAGAATCATACTAAAAGGCGACGTACCAAGCCCAATAGATCCACCAGACAGATGCGTTTTCTACGGCAGATGTCCGATGAGAGATGAAGGCGTTTGCAATGGTCCTCATCCTACTTTGAAAGAGGTTGAACCGGGTCATTTTGTTGCATGTCACCTTGTTAAATAAAGTTAAGTTGATATTGTAAATGTGTTTACATTGCATAATCATCATGTTTTATCTAAAAAATTAAAATTTAAGATCTAATTTAAATAAATTAGTGACTACAAAAGCAGATGCATCAGTCGTGCATCTGCTATTTTTATTTGCGTGTAAAAAAGGAGCTAAATAAAACTAGCTCCATAATAAACAAAATCTATTTATTTTATTAAAAACAATCTTTAATACTTTTAGCTATGCAGTAAGCTAGCTCTACGGGTACAGCGTTGCCAACCATTTTATATCCATCAGAAACATTTTCATAATAAAATATAAAATCATCTGGAAAAGTTTGAATTCTAGCACATTCTCTTACTGTAAGTCTGCGATATAGGTTTTCTTCCCCTGGTACAAATATTCTTTTATTTTTACTAACAAAGAGCATTTTTGGCGCTTGCGGATGTATAGGTGCATGTCTGCCTCCAGCTTGAATAGTAAATGATTGTTCATCCCAACTACGAACTCTATTTCTAGACATATAAATTGTTGAGTAGTTTCCTGTAAAGTACTCATGATTTGGGATAATACAATCGCTACCGTTTGTTTTATTTTTATCTCTAGCCTTAATAGCTGACTCTTTTAAATCCCAGATAGAGTCTCTTAGAGTCAGTTTTTTGTTTAAAGGTTTTGGAAAATTAAACTTTACATTTAAATCCTGCCTAAAACCTATGTAAAACACTCTTTTTCGATCTTGAGGTACATTATAATTTGCAGCATTTACTAAGTTGATGCTTACGTTATATCCAGCGTTATTAAATAAAAAAAGAATATTTTTCACGGCATCTTTATGTGCATTACCAAGCATACCAGAAACGTTTTCAGCAACAAAAAATTTTGGTTGTTTATCTTTAAGAATTCTTATGAAGTCAAAAAATAGTTTGCCCCTACTATCATTAATACCTCTACCAGCCCCAGCTTCGCTCCAGCTTTGACATGGTGGACCTCCAATTATTCCATCACAATCAGGTATAAAGGATGTAGCAACAGCTCTAATGTCTCTTTTGTCTAATGGAGATTTGTGATTTCTTTCATATGTTTCCCATATTGTTTTATCATATTCATTAGCGAACAAAATGTTGAATCCAGCTCTTTCAAAACCTAAATCTAGCCCACCTGCTCCAGAAAATAAACTTATAATATTCATATTTTTCACCTACATACTAAAATTTATTAATTTGACTGTTTTTAATTTTGCTGGATTATTAGGATCTTTAATTTTTACGTTTGAAATATCTGCGTTTAAATTATTATTTATTATTTTTTCTAAGTCTTTGTAATTGTTAAAACTATAATACTTTTCCTCGTTAATAATAGCCATCAAATTAAATTTTTTGTTTTTATCTTTTTTATAAATATAATCAAATGTTTCAAATGGGTTTTTAATACCCCACATACCACGAACACGAAGAAAAGAAATACCTAGAGGATCAACCCTGTTTACTCTTCCAAGTTCTCTTGTGTCAGCAAACTCTAGTGCATCAATACCCCCAATACCTTCTTTAATTGTATTTCTAACTCTTTCATAAACAACATTATCAGCACAGTATTCACTTCCATAAACAAATGCTAATGCTTTAAGAGTACCATTTTTTACTACACCTACAGTGTAAATCATATCTTTAACATTCCATTGTTCACAATTACGACAAGAGTTATTAATCATAGGACTATTGGCAAATAATTTATTCTTAGGATAACTGCTGTTTAGCGCAAGATTAGAAGTATCTGACTCAATCTTTTTTATTTCTATTGCATCACCATCGCGCAGAATGCAATCAGGTGGATTATTTTGATTACCTAAGTAACTAAAAATCTTTGAACGTACTTCATTTCTTTTATTTTCATTATTTTCGTTTATAGTTCCAGCAAAAGCATCTTTAATATATTCTTCTAGCGCTTCACCAACGCTATTTACCCTATTATGACTAGAAGAGTATTTTCTTAACTCGAGCTTAGGATTTTCTACGATATTTATTATAGCATTTATGATATTTGCCATTTAATCACCCTTTCGATTTTTATTATATAACAAAAAGTGTTTAATGTAAAGATATATAATGTGGAATTATATATGCCGCAAAAAAGGAGCTAGAAAAAACTAACTCCATAAAAAACATTATCTATTTATTTTTCTTTACATAATCTAAGACAAAGTCCTTAAATCTCTTACCCAGTGGGCTTAGAGGCTTTTCTCTGTGATACAAGAAGTAAAAGTCTCTTGAGAAATCCACACCTTTTATGTTAAGGTACTTAAATCTATTTTCCTTAATATCTCTTTCGACCGCAATCCTATTCATAAAGCTAAGGCCAACGCCCTTGCTTACTAAGGACTTGATCGCTTCATTGTCATCGCATGTGCCAACTATCCTAAGCTTTCTAGCGTCCTTCGAGCTTTGATATATAGCGTTGATTATGGTTTCGAGAGAGGCAGAGCCATACTCCCTAAGAATAAAGTTTTCTTCGAGTATGTCTTCAAACTTAACTGTGTCACCATTCTTAAGGTTTTCAAACTTGTCATTTGGCACTATAAGTACACTTGAGTCCTTAACGAGTTTAACAAAATCAAGTTTTGGGTTGTCATTCATCTTGCCGACGATGGCAAAGTCATTCTCATAAGTCAAAATTTTCTTGATAGCTTCCTTTGAATCGCTTCCTTGCAGCGAAAAACTGATTTTTGGGTGCTCTTCAAGGAAAGACTTGATCAAATCAGGAAGGATGTACTCTCTAGGGATGGAGCTCGACAAAATGCTTATCTTACCCTGCAGACCTTGGTCGTAGGCGTCAATCTCATACTTAGCATTGTTGATCTGATCGATGATCTTCTCCGCATGTTCGTACAAAATTTGGCCTGTCGGCGTAATTCGAAACAGCCTACCGCTTCTGTCAATAAGTTCACTGCCGACTTCTTTTTCAAGAGCGGTGATGTGATTTGACACAGTTGGCTGAGTTATAAATAGCTTTTCTGCAGCTTTCGAGAAACTTTCAAGCCTAACGACTTCAACAAAAGTTTCTATTTGTCTGATGTCCATTTTCTTCCCTCCTCATATAAAGATATTTTATCACAAGTATTGATTTTTTTCAAGATAAATATATAAATAATACGATTTTTCAAATAATATTTTATGTTTATGGCAGTGATGATATAAATATTTATTTTTTCCCATGAGAATGCGTTTTTCATTGCTATTTTCACAGCTTTATAATATAATAGAAGTGGTGAGGTTTATGATTTATTTAGATAATTGTGCAACAACAAAAGTATATAAAGAGGCGATGGATGCGGCGCTTCATGCGTTTGAAGAAGCTTATGCGAATCCATCGAGCATACATAAGGCAGGCTTTTTACTAAGGAATGACTTTGAAGAGGCGAGGAGCGTCATCAAGAATTTCCTTAATATAAAGTCTGGCGAAATCATTTTTACGTCTTGTGCGAGTGAGGCGAACAACATTATTGTAAATTCGATTAAGGATATAAAGAAGAAGAAAATTTTGACTACGGCGGTCGAGCATCAAGCGATGAACAAGCCTATCGATAATTTAATTGCAAATGGTTTTGAAGTGATTAAAATTCATCCGAAGGACGGACAAATTACTTTAGATGATGTTTTAGCAAAGCTTGACGATGGTTTTGGCTTCGTCTCACTTATGCATGTGAACAACGAAGTGGGCAGCATCATAGACGTAGAAAGCATTGCTCGCGAAGTAAAGAGACTTTATCCAGATATAATTTTTGCGACTGACGCGGTTCAAGCCTTTGGAAAGCTTCGTATTGACCTAAGTGAAGGCAATATCGATTTTCTTTCTATGTCGGGTCACAAGGTTCACGCGCCTAAGGGCATTGGCTGTTTATACGCTCGTGATATGAACTTAGTTAAGCCTCTTATCTATGGCGGCGAGCAAGAATTTTCTCTAAGAGCAGGTACTGAGAATGTTCCGGGTGTCTTAGCTCTAGCTGAAGCGGTTAAAATTTTGGATAAAAATCTAGAAGATAATTATAAATATGTAAAAAATTTAAAAAATAAAATGATAGAGAGCCTAAAAGAGCTTGACGGCGTTCACGTTCACTCAGAGGGCGAGGGCTATTCGCCATACGTTTTGTCTGTAGCTTTTGATAATATCAAGGCAGAGGTCCTTGTACACATCTTAGAGCAAGACGAGGTCTATATATCAACGTCTTCTGCCTGCTCATCGAAGCAAAAGAAGCATATGCGCGTACTAGAAGGCTATGACTACAGTGAAAAAGAGGCTGAAGAGACTGTAAGAATTTCATTTTCTGAGATGAACACGGAAGAAGAGGTCTTAAAGGCGGCGGAACTTATTAAAAAAGCGGTTAAATTTATTAGGAGTGTTAAAAAATGATGACGGATAAAGTATATTTGATAATCAGTGAGGGCGAGATGCACCTAAAGGGCGGAAACAGAAGGTACTTCGAGCAAAAACTTATCTCAAATATTGATAAAAACTTAAAAGATATTGGCTACGATAGCCTTTACAACGATATAGGTAAAATAATTATAGAGATAGACGAAGCAAAATCTGAAAAGGCGATTGAAGCACTAAAAAAAGTCTTCGGCATTGTTTGGATCAGAAAGGCTTATAGATGCGAAAAAGATATCGAAGTGATCAGGCGCCTTGCTATTGACCTAGTTAAGGAAAAGAATTTAAAAGGCACATTCAAGGCATCATCAACAAGAGCGGATAAGAAATTTCCGCTTAACTCGATGGAGCTATCAAGGGAGATAGGCGCTGCCATACTTACAAATACGGACGGACTAAAAGTTGATGTGCATACGCCCGAACACGAGGTTTATGTTGACATAAGGAAGTTTGCCTACGTTTCAGTAGAAAAGCACAAGGCGCTAGGCGGCATGCCAAAGGCGACCAACGGCAAGGCACTTTGCCTATTATCAGGCGGCATAGACAGTCCAGTCGCTCTATATATGATGGCTAAGCGCGGCGTTAAGGTCGATGCGATACATTTTCACTCATACCCATTTACCTCGCTGCAAGCACTTGACAAGGTTAAAGGCCTTAGAGACATAGTCGCTGCCTATACTGGCGATATAAAATTATATTCATATAATATGCTTGACGCATACACAGCCATTAACCAAAATATGAACGTTTCGTACACAACAGTCGTTTCAAGAAGGATAATGATGCGCGTTGCGAAGAAGCTTGCTCATGATAAAGGCTACGACGCCATCATTACAGGGGAAAATATTGGTCAAGTCGCATCTCAGACAATGTATGGCATTAAAGCAATAGAGGACGCGACAGATATGGTCATCTTTAGACCGCTCATAGCTTTCGATAAGCTTGATATCATCGACATAGCGAAAAAGATAGGCACTTATGAAAAATCGATAGAGCCTTTCGACGACTGCTGCTCAGTATTTTCGCCCGACCATCCACAAACGAGACCACTCATCGCTGATGTTAAATGCGAAGAAGAAAAGGTAGATATAGACGCAATTGTAGAAGATATTTATAAAAAAGGAGAATTACTATGAAGATAAGTTTTTTAGGCGCAGCACAAGAAGTAACTGGCTCCAACTATTTGCTTGAAGCCTGTGGCAAGAAGATAGTCATAGACTGCGGCATGTTTCAAGGCAGCAATGACCTTGAAGAGCTGAACAAAAGGCCATTTGACTACAATGTAAGGGACATTGACAAGGTGCTAATCACTCACGCACATATCGACCACATAGGAAGGCTTCCGAAGATGGTGAAGGACGGCTACGACGGCGAAGTCATCATGACTAAGGCGACTATGGACCTAGCTCCAGTCATGCTCTACGACTCAGCCAAGATTGGTATGCAAGACGCCGAGACTGAGACTAAGAAGAATCTTCGTCAAGGCCTTGACCCAGTTGAGCCTCTTTACACAGACGTTGACGTTGATGATACTCTTAAGCTATTAAGGGGCTACGCTTATGGTGAAGAGATAGAGCTCTTTGATGGCATCAAAATAGTTTTTAGAGATGCAGGTCATATACTTGGCTCAGCTATCTTGGAAATTTACATAAATGAAGATGGCAAAGAGACGAAACTTGTTTTCTCTGGCGACCTTGGTATGCCGGATAGACCTCTACTGAAGGATCCGACTTTCATCAAGGATGCGGACTACGTAATTATGGAATCAACTTATGGTAATCGTAATCACGAAAAACTTACGGACAGCACTCAAAAACTTATTGATATTATAGACAAGACTGTTGCCAGAGGCGGAACCGTTTTAATACCAAGCTTTGCGGTTGGTAGAAGCCAAGAGCTTATATATTTACTTAACAAAGAGTTCGAGAAGAGAAAGAATCAAAACGTAAGAGTTTTTCTTGATTCGCCAATGGCGGTCGACGCGACAGAAGTTTTTATGCGTAACTACGATGTTTTAGATGAAGAGACACAAAAGCTGCTTAAGTCGGGCGACGACCCGCTTATGTTTAAGCACTTAAAGTACATCCGCGAAACAGAGGACTCAAAGGCACTTAATGTGGACGAAGCGCCAAAGGTTATCATCGCATCGTCAGGCATGATGACAGCAGGCAGAATCAGACATCACTTAAAGAACTGTTTGTGGGATAAGAGAAATTCGCTTGTCATAGTTGGCTACCAAGCAGAAGGCTCCTTAGGCCGCATCATTCTGGGTGGCGTAAGAAGAGTCAAGCTCTTTGGTCAAATGGTTGACGTGGGTCTAGAAGTTTATGACTTACAAGGTTTTTCTGCACATGCCGATCAAAATATGTTATTAAAATGGCTAGATGCTTATGAAAGAAAGCCTAAAAAAGTATTCTTGGTTCATGGCGAGAGCTATGCACAAGAAATATTAAAGCAAAAGATAGCTAGGGACCAAGGTCTTGAGGTATACGCACCAAAGCTTGGTGAAACAATCGACCTAGCTACAGGTGAAAGCGCAAGGATTGAGGTTCATAAGAACAAGCTCGCTGGTGAAGAAGAGCTTAAGAAGAGCTTTGACAATCTATTAGTCGCTTTCTCAAACATAGTTATGAGCTCAAATAAATTATATACGAAGGAACACTTAAAGAAGAGTAAGAAGCTTAAGGACGCACTTGACGAGGCAGAGCTAGCCTTAGTTAATGTCAATAAGGAGCTTAACTCGTAGGAGGAGAGAAATGAAGTACACAAAAACACTGAAACGCCTGCTTGGTGACGCAATCAGAACAGACAGGAAGATGATTCTTTACATCTTATTTGCTTGTCTCTTAGGGGCTTTCGCTCCACTAGTATTATCACTAATGCCTAAGCTAATAGTTGGAGTCGTAGAAAATCCCGGTACAGATGCGATTAGAAGGATTTTACTAATCTCACTTGGCTTTTTTGTCTTGGAGTTCTTAGTTGAGGGTGTAAGCCTTTACTGCTCAAATCAAGTAATAACAGTTGCAAATAAAACAAGATTTGAGCTAATGCACGAGCAAAACAAAAAGATGGCAGCTGCCGACTTTAAATACATAAGTGACAGATCCATCTTTAAGATGTATGGCATGGCCTTTGAAGCAACAAACAGTGACTGGGGCGGAGTTGCTGGCATGCTTAGAGAGTTTGCAAGAACCGCACCTATAATTCTCTCACTTATAATTATTGGAGGAGTTATTACGGCTTTATCACCATTAACAGGGGCACTACTACTTTTATATGCAATTACTTATGCCTACGCACAAAGACAAGCAAACAAAGAAGTAAGTGATAATGATGCCGAGATAAATAAAATAAGTGATGAAATCAGATACTACACTAAAACTGCTGGTGATTTTAAAGCTGGTAAAGAGATTAGACTTTTTAACTTGAAAGACATGATACTTAATGCTTATAAGCGCCTTATTGATAAAAGAAAGAGCTATAACTTAAGAGCCGTTAACAAAACTTTTAGAAAGAGCCTTTTATCAGTTCTAATCTTAATTCTTGCGCAGGGCATTTTTGCTTATACACTTATACTTAGCTTTAAGAATGGCTCAGTTGATACAGGTAGCTTTTTAATGTATCTAACACTTATGCTACAATTTGTATTATTGGCAGACAGAGCTATAGAAGACTACGAGTTTTTTGTAGTTAATCAAACTATTTACGTAGAAAATATGTATGATTTACTTGAAACAGATAAGCTAAGCTCAGACCATGGCACTAGAGATAGGCTTAGTGGCGCCGTTGATATTGAGTTTAAAAATGTTACTTTCGCTTATCCAAATACAAATAAGAAAGTGCTTGATAACTTAAGCTTTAAGATAGCTAAAAACGAAACCATTGCCCTAGTTGGTAACAATGGTGAGGGTAAATCTACTATAATCAATTTATTAGTAAGACTATTTAGACCGGACGAAGGCGAGATACTTCTTAATGGCGTAAACATCAACGAGTTTAAAGAAGAAGAGCTATATAAGATGTTTGCCTGCATATTCCAACAGGTAAATATCTATCCATATACTCTTGGCAATAATATTTCTATGCAAGAGACATATGATTTAGAAAGAGCCAAGAGAGCAATTGAGGATGTTGGTCTTAAGGAGCGTATCGAAGAAGAGAAAAACGCTTACGAAAGAAACATGTCTCATGAGATAGCTAAGGACGCTCTTGAGCTATCGGGCGGACAAGAGCAAAAACTTGCCATCTCGAGAGCTGTATACAAGGACTCACCTATACTTATACTAGATGAGCCAACAGCAAACCTCGATGCGCTTGCCGAGCACGAAATTTATTCAAAGCTAAATGACTTAAGAGAGGACAGAACTTCGATATACATCTCACACAGACTGTCATCGACAAAGTTCTGTGATAGAATCATCTTATTAAAGGGCGGAAAGATCTTCGAAGAGGGTACTCACGATGATCTTATGAAGAAGAAGGGTGAATATTACGAAATGTTCACTATACAAGGTAAGTACTATACTAAGGAGGCCTAAATATGAAAAACTTTAAAGAACACATGAAGATATACGGCTTCATGATTAAATCAATTTGGGAATACTCCAAAAAAACAGTATTTTTAATCTTACTAGCTTCACTGTCATCAGCAGGACTTTTACTAATAAATGTATTCTTGCCAAAACTAGTTATTGACTCAATAATGAATGGCGGAGGTTTCGAGATAGCGACTTATGTAGTACTTATGGTGCTTGCAAACGTTGTCTTGGCTAAGATACCTGGCTATGTCAACAACTACATCAACAACGTAGACCTTCCTGGCGTGCAACAAAGAATTCGTTACAATATATGCGAAAAGACTATGAAGCTTGATTACTCGATGCTTGAGAACAAAGACTACATGAATCTTAAGGACCAAGCGGACTTCATCATGAGCACTCAATCACCTCTAGCAAACTTCACTCAAGTAGCGGCGGAAGTCTTTGTTTCATTCGTTGTTGTAATCTTCTTAGCGGTAATCGCCTTTAGCTTCTCCTGGGTTTTAGGTCTAATACTTCTTCTGGTAGCATGCCTAAACTTTGTCATAGGCGCTTGGGCGAACAAGAAGATGGGAGACTTCTTAGCTTCACTTGAAGATATAAACAGAAAATTTTCTGCTTACATGAATATTATTTATGACAATAGCAAGATGATGGATGTAAAGCTATTCTCAATGCATAATTTGGTTAATGGATCCATATATAAGCTGATGAAGGACATAAGCGCAGGTATAGCGAATATGTATACCATAAACTCACTTTCATTCTTCTTTAGCGGTATCTTAGACGGCGTATCAAGAGCTTTAAGCTACATCTATATATCAGTAAGAGCCGTATCGAACGTTTTTGGACCGCAAATCTCAATCGGTTCCTTTGCTCTATACACATCGGCCTTTGTTAACTTTAACCAAAGAGTTAGAATCATCTCACAAAACTATGTCAACATGATTATGATGAGAAACATGACAGAGCCGTATTATAGATTTATGATGCTACCAGAAGAAAAAGCAAAATCATACGAATATGGAATGCCTAAGTCCATTGATACGATTGAGTTTAAAGACGTTTGGTTCAAGTACCCAAGCTCTGAAGACTACGTTTTAAAGAATTTATCCTTCAATATTAATAAGGGCGAAAAGATTTCTATAGTTGGTCTTAATGGCGCTGGTAAGACTACCATCATCAAGTTAATGACAAGACTTTACGAGCCAACAAAGGGCGAGATACTGCTTAATGGCCTTGATATATCTAAGATAAAGATGGATGAGTACCAAAAATTTATTTCCGTTGTTTTCCAAGACTATAATATATACAATTTCCCTGTGGCAGAGACTGTTGCATCGAGGGCTGACTACGACAGAGAAAAAGTTACTAAAGTATTGAAAGATATTGATATATATGATAAAATTAATTCGTTAAGTAGCGGTATGGACACGAAAGTCTCCATGGGCTACTCTGAAACGGGAGAAAAACTATCGCAAGGACAGTTCCAAAAGCTAGCAATTGCAAGGAGCTTGTACAAGGACAGCGAGCTTGTTATACTTGACGAGCCAACATCGGCACTTGACCCTAAGAGCGAGGCGGAGATTTACGAGAACTTCAACTACCTTGTTAAAGAGAAGACATCGATATACATCTCACACAGAATGAGTTCGTCGATATTCTGCGATAGAATTTTGTTAATAAATAACGGTACTGTGGAGGACTTTGACACGCATCACAATCTAATGCAAAAGACGGACAGCCTTTACTACAAGATGTTCAACGCGCAAAAAGAAAACTACGAGTACCAAGAGGAGGAAGAAAGCTATGAGAATGAGTAAAATGTTTTTTAAAACATTGAGAGAGGATCCTAGCGAAGCAGAGATTGCATCACATAAACTACTATTAAGAGGCGGCTTTATCAAGAAGAGCGCCTCAGGAATTTATTCATACATGAACCTTGGCTACAGAGTAATCAGAAAGATCGAGGCCATAGTTAGAGAAGAGATGGACTCACACGACGCTCAAGAGATCAACATGAGTGCTGTTCAGCCAAGAGAGCTTTGGGAAGAGTCAGGTAGATGGGATACCTTCGGACCAGAGATGTTTAAGCTAAAGGACAGAAACGATAGAGAATTTTGTCTTGCGCCAACAGCCGAAGAGTTTTTCACAGACCTTATAAGAAGCGATGTGAACTCGTATAAAAAGCTGCCAATAAATATCTACCAAATCAAAACTAAGTACAGAGACGAGAAGAGACCTAGATTTGGTATCAATAGAGCGAGAGAGTTTTTGATGAAGGACGCTTACTCTTTTGACAAGACTCAAGAGGACATGGTGACTAGCTACAAGAACATGTGGGACGCATATGAAAATATCTACGATAGACTTGAACTTGATTATAGGATAGTTAGAGGCGACTCCGGTGCCATCGGTGGTAACGAGTCACACGAGTTCACTGCTTTATCAGACGTAGGTGAAGGCGTGATCACATATTGCGATAGCTGCGATTTTTCAGCGACTGATGAAAAAGCAGAAGTTGCTTATAAATATGACAATAGTAGCGAAGATATAAAAGAGCTTGAAAAAGTTGAGACAAAAGGCGTTAAAACTATTGACGACTTAGCAGAACTATTAAAAATTGATAAAGATAGATGCCTTAAAGCAGTTGATCTAATGGTTAAGGGAGAAAAAGTTGTAGTCTTCATACCTGGATCAAGAGAACTTAACCTAACAAAATTAATAAAGCATCTTGGCTGCGCAGAGCACGAGATTGAGATGATGGGCGACGAAGAGATCAAGGCTATGGGCTCCTTCCCAGGCTACACTGGCCCTATCGGCTTAAAGGCTGATAGACTTATCGCCGATGAAAGAGTTAAGAATATCAAAAACATGGTTATAGGCGCTAACGAAGAAAATTATCACTATATGAACTATAATATTAGTGATAATGAAAAATTTGAATTCGTCGATGATTTACTAATGATAGCTGAGGGCGATGTTTGTCCTAAGTGTGGTGGTAAACTTGAGTTCAAGAGAGGCATAGAAGTCGGAAACATCTTCCAACTTGGTCAAAAATACTCAAAATCAATGAAGGCAACATTCTTGGATGAAAATGGCAAGGACGAATACTTCTGGATGGGCTGCTACGGCGTTGGCATATCAAGAACAGTATCTGCTATAGTTGAGCAAAACAACGATGAAAAGGGTATCATCTGGCCAATATCATCATGTCCATACGAAGCCATCGTAACAATAGTCAATGTAAAAGACGAAGAGCAAAATAAACTTGCTGAAGAAATTTATCAAAAACTATTGGCGGAAAAGGTCGAAGTGCTTCTTGATGACAGAGCAGAAAGAGCTGGCGTCAAATTTAACGATAGAGACCTAATCGGTATACCTCTTAGAATTACAGTAGGTAAGCTTGCTAGTGAAGGCAAGGTCGAGTACTCAACTCGTCGTGAAATGGAAAATGAAGAGATAGATGCTAGCGAAGCTATTGACAAGATAATTGCATATATAAAGGAAAGGAAGAATAATCGTGGATAAAAAAGTTAGAGTAAGATTTGCACCATCGCCAACAGGTTTTGTGCACATAGGTTCATTAAGAACAGCGCTATATAACTACTTATTCGCTGAAAAGATGGGCGGCGACTTCATCTTAAGAATCGAAGACACAGACAGAACACGTTATGTCGAAGGCGCTATAGAAAACTTGATAAACTCACTTCACTGGGCTGGTATACACTACAGCGAAGGCGTTTTCATTGAAGATGGCAAGGTAGTTCAAAAAGGTGACTACGGCCCATATATACAATCAGAAAGACTTGATATATATAGAAAATATGTTGATCAGCTAATCGAAGAGGGCAAGGCATACTACTGCTTCTGCGATAAGGAAAGACTTGACAGAATCAGAGAAGAAAGACAAATCAAGGGCCTAATACCAAAGTATGATGGCTTCTGCAGAAATATTCCTCTTGACGAAGCAAAGAAGAGAGTTGCAAATGGAGAGCCATACGTAGTTAGACTAAAATTACCAAAGGATACAAATATAACATTCCACGACGTAGTTAGGGGCGACATCACCATAAACACAGAAGATATAGATGATCAAGTACTACTTAAGTCAGACGGCTTCCCAACATATCATATGGCAGTCGTAGTTGACGACCACCTAATGGGCATCACACACATCGTTAGAGGAGAAGAGTGGTTACCATCTACACCAAAGCACGTATTTTTATACGAGGCACTTGGCTGGGAAAAACCAGAGTACGTTCACTTACCAACAGTACTTAACAAAGATAGAAAGAAATTATCAAAGAGACAGGGCGACGTATCAGTAGAAGACTTCAAAGACAAAGGCTATTTGCCAGAAGCGTTAAATAATTACTTAGCACTAGTTGGCTGGTCACCAGAAGATAATAAAGAGATATTTACCATGGATGAGCTAATCAAAGAGTTCTCCTTTGAAAGAGTATCTAAAACAGGCGGAATTTTTGATAAAGACAAACTTGATTGGGTAAACGCACAATTCTTAAGAAATCAAGATATAAATGTATTAAGAGAAGAAGCGAGCGAAGAGCTAATTAAGGCTGGACTAATCACAGAAGATTTTGCAAAAGAAAACAAAGAGTATATGGAAGTTTTAATCGATACACTTAAGGATAATATATCTTTAATGACAGAATTGCCAGAAAAAGCAAAATTCATCTTCGAAGAGCTTCCACTTGCAGATGAAACAAAAGAGTTTTTAGAAGGAGACAATGCAGAAAACGCTAAAGTACTTGCAAACGCAATCGAAGAAGAGCTTGCATCAGTAGATGAAATCACACTTGATTACGCCAAGACCTTCATGAAGAGCATACAAAAGAAGACAGGCATCAAAGGCAAAAACCTTTACATGCCAGTTAGAGCGATGATTTCCTTCTCAGTACACGGACCAGAAATGGATAGGATACTTTACCTATTAGGTAAGGAAAAGATATTCAAGAGATTAGATAAATTTAAATAATAGAATAGATGAAATGATTATGGGCTTTGCGCGATGCAGAGCCCATTTACATAAAAAAAGTTTTAGCTTTGGATCAATTGACCCTAGGCTAAAACTTTTTTATTGCTTAAAACATTTACTTCAATTTATTAATTTCGTTTTTATTCTTCTTAACCACAGTGCTTAAGATCAAGATACCCAGTATGTTCGGTATAACCATAAGACCATTCAAAAGGTCACTTACATTGTATATAGAGTCGACACTTACTATAGTTCCGCCAACCACAGCGATGATTGCGAAGATCTTGTAGTAGTTGATTGCGTCCTCACCGAATAGGTACATAACGTTCGATTCGCCATAGTAGTACCAGCCAAGTATAGTCGTGAAGCCAAAGAAGAAGACCGATATCGCGTAGAAGACCGAGCCCGATCCGCCTAGAGCGATGTCAAAGCCGTTTTGCAAAACGCCTGCGAAGTGCGCTCCCTCAATCTCATTTGCGCCAGTCACTAAGATGATTAGCGCCGATACAGTGCAAACGACGAAAGTGTCGATTATAACAGTTATCATCGAGATGTAGCCTTGCTTAGACGCGTGATCCACGTCAGCGATGGCGTTTGCATGAGGAGTTGAGCCCATACCCGCTTCATTTGAGAATAGTCCGCGCGCCATACCATGCTTAAGAGCCTCTTTTATGCTGAAACCGACAGCACCACCAGCAGCCGCCTTCCATGTAAACGCATTTGCGAATATACTTTTAAAAACTGGGCCAATGTTTGCCGAGTACTTTAGTAAAATTACTAGACCATGAATCAGGAACATCGCTATCATGAATGGAACGACCTTAGTCGCAACCTTTGCGATGGATTTTGCTCCACCTATAATTATAAATGACAAAAGTACTGCGATGAAGGCACCAGTATATACAGGCGCGATATTAAATGAGCTTTCAATAACGCTCGCAACCGAGTTTGATTGAACCATGTTGCCAGCGAAGGCTAGTGCAATGATTATGAATATGGCAAAGACAGCAGCTAAAAATTTTCCAAGAGCCTTGTTCTTGATGCCTCTTGATAAATAGTAGGCAGGTCCGCCGAAGTAGTCGTCACCTTTTTTCTCTCTATATAGAATAGCTAGAACAGTTTCTGAATAAATGATAGCCATACCTAAAAAGCCCGAAACCCACATCCAAAATATACTTCCAGAGCCGCCAAGCATGATGGCAGCGGCAACACCGGCGATGTTACCAGTACCTATTTGTGCGGCAAGCGAAGTGTAGAACGCTTCAAGAGGTGTTACTAGGCCATTCGCAGCGTCTCTTTTAGACTTCTTAAGCTCTTTAAAACCTTGTCCAAGCTTAGTAAATTGAATAAAGCCAAGCTTTACAGTTAAGTAAAGACCAGCAAAGACAAGCAAGAAAACTAATAAATAGTCCCATATAAAATCTTTGATCAATAATATTGTATCCATATTTCCTCCTTACTTAAGCTTTGGCTCGTTCAATCTGCGAGCTTCCTTCGAAACTATATTCGATAGTAAAACTAGACCTATGACATTCGGTATAACCATGAGGGCGTTAAACGTATCCGAAAGCACCCATACAAAGTCAACAGATACGACAGTACCAACGATTACAGCGATTACGACAAGAAGCCTATAAACCAAAACAGCCTTTTGCCCAAACAAGTAAACTATGTTCGACTCACCAAAGTAGTACCAACCGACAATGGTTGAAAAAGCGAAGAAGAAGAGACTTATCGCTAAGAATATAACGCCCGCCTTGCCAAAAGCAATCTCAAAACCCTTTTGCGTAACAGCAACCGAGTCAAGACCATGCTCAAAAGAATATATATGAGCGTTAGTTAATAAGATAATCATAGCAGTTACAGTACAGATGATAACACCAGTTAATACACCGAAGATGGCAGATAGACCTTGGTCAGCTGGTTTATCAACAGTCGCTACAGCGTGAGCATGAGGCGTAGAGCCCATCCCAGCTTCATTCGCGAATAGCCCGCGCGCAAGACCCATCTTGATCGCATGTTTAACACTGATACCAACAGCGCCACCAAAGACAGCCGACGTACTGAAAGCACTTTGAAATATTAGTTTAAATACAGGGATGATATTTTGTCTGAACATAACAAGAATAACAAGACCAGATAAGATAAAGACAGCAGCCATGACAGGCACTATCATCTCAGCAATCTTAGAAATTCTTTGCACACCACCCATAACTATCATACTGACAAGAACCGCAAGGATAATGCCAGTGTAAGCGGGTTTGATGCCGAAGCCCTCCTGCATCGATAGGGCGATAGAGTTTGATTGAACCATGTTGCCAGCGAAGCCCAAGGCAAGTATCAAAAATATTGCGAAAACTATAGACAAGACCTTCGCAAAGCGCTTGTTCTTCACGCCTTGACTTATGTAGTACGCAGGCCCACCATAAACTTCGCCGTCCTTCTTTTGCCTGAAGACTTGAGCTAAAATCGCCTCAGCAAAGATCGTCGACATACCAAGTAGACCCGAGATCCACATCCAAAATACAGCGCCCGGTCCACCAGCCATGATGGCCGAAGCCACACCGCCAACCGATCCAGTACCAAGCTGAGCTGCAACAGCCGTCGCAAGTGCTTGAAACGAGCTAACTTCGCCCTCCTTCTTAGGGCCGTTATCCTTTTTAAATACATTTCCTAAAGTAGACTTCACAGCAAGACCAAGCTTAGTGATTTGCGGGAACTTCAGTTTAATAGTAAAAAATAATCCAGCAAAGACAAGCAGGAAAATGATTACATAGTCCCACAAGAAGTCCTTAATATGAATAATAAAATCCATGATACCTCCAATCTGATTCCTTCTAAGTAAAAATATCTATTTAATCAATCACTCAACGTATATGTATAAACTTTGCTTATATATAGATGAGTAAGTATTAATTAATATTATATAATAAAAAAATTACTTAGTCAAACGAAATAATTTGGGGAATGGATGGGAGATGTTGCAAAAAGAATACATTGCAATTCATTTCAGTATGTGCTATAGTTAATTTATGCGTTAGGTCATAAGAAAAGCAGTTGAACTAAGAGCTAAGTTTTACATTAAATAATAAGAAGTAAAATATTTTACATAAATTAAAAAAAGAATGAGAATTTTTAGAAAATTTAGGTAATGAAGTGAGTAGTTTTTATTGAGGTGTACTAATGAAAATAGATTTTTATTATTGGGGGAATATCTGTCCTATAAGTACAGAAATTATAAATTTAATGAGCGAATATGAAGATAAAGTGGATATTTATTTGCATGACATTTCTAATGATAGTGAATCTTGTAAAATTAATAGTATATTTTTTCCGTTTTTAACTGTACTTAATGAAGTCAATAGATTTTACTCGCCTATAAGCAGAAAATTTATGGAAGAAATTGTTGTGGGTATTATTCCTAAAGAAAAGCCATTTATTCCTAAATTAGGAACTAAAATTATATCAGAAACTATTAAACCTATAAGAAAAGATAATTATATATTCGTTTCAAAGTGTACATCTAGAAAAAATTGCTTAGGATGCGGAAGTAAAATTGAAATGTATAATTCAATGAATGAAGAAATTTATGGTTTTATTAATGTTTTGGAGAACAAATTATTGGGTGGAGCTGAATTTGTTCCATCTAAATATGTTCCATATGATATTCCAAAGGATGAAGATATAGAGTTTATTACATGTGTGTATTTATCAAATAAAGAATATGATTATAAATCTGCTCCACTCAAGGCGTTGGAAAACTATTTAGGAATTAATTATAAAAAAGTTTTAGTAATATCTGATGAATTTGGAGTTTTTCCTAATGGCAACTTAGATTTTTTCCTGAAAAACAGTTATGTAGATGAAGGAATAATATTTGAAGACAGCTATTGTAAATTACATTTAATGTCTAAGCTACTATGATATAGCAAATAAAGTATAGTGTTAGGAAAATTTATAAAAAGCATAAGTCGCTTATATATAATCAATTTTGGGTATATATCAATCAAGGAGTTGATTATATGATTCTTATTGGATACAAAAAATGCACTACATGTAAGGGCATTGAGAAGATGCTTGAGGAAAAGAATATAAAATACACTTACAGGGAGATTGACAAGGATGTTCCTACTAAAGCGGAGCTTAAGAAGTGGCACAAGGCGTCGGGCCTTGACATCAAGCGTTTCTTCAACACTTCGGGTCTTGTATATAGGGACATGAATCTCAAGGACAAGCTTGGCGATATGACGGACGATGAAAAGTACAAACTTTTATCGACTAATGGCATGCTTGTTAAGAGGCCGATACTTATCCAGGACGATGGCTCTTTCGTGGCTGTGGGTCCTGATGTGAAAAAATATTTAGCGTAAGAAAAAAATATGCGGGCTAAGTTTTATCTTAGTCCGCTTTTGTATGTTTATTTAATTATTCCTAAATTTATTTTTGCCCTTAGCACGTGTAAAACATGTTCGTTTATATCTGTTTCTTTGATCTCGCCACTTGCCACAGCTGACTTAACGGCAGCTATGTCATTAATAAAGTCTGTGGAGCAGAGCATGTCGGCGCCTGCCTTAAGCGCAAGTACTGCGGCACTCTTATCACCTACAAACTTCTTCACGCCTTGCATTGCCAAATCATCTGTGATGATGACGCCCTCAAAGGCTAGTTCATCTCTTAAAATTTTATGAACTGCTGGGGATATGGATGCCGGTGCGTTCTTATCCATGATCTCTACTATATTGTGTGAGACAAGTACCATCGATGCCTTGGCGTCAATCCCTGCCTTGAATGGAAGAAAGTCTTCGCTCTTAAATTTTTCCATTGGCCTCTTGTCATGAACAAGGTCTGTGTGAGTGTCCTTGTTATTGCCGTAGCCTGGGAAGTGCTTCAAAACGCTGCCCATGCGCGCTTCGTTCATCACGCTTACAACGCTTTTTACATATTCTGCAGTTTCGGCTGGGCTCTTCGCAAAGCTTCTTTTGTATATAAAGTCATTTTTATTCGTGGAAATGTCTGCGACTGGCGCAAAATTTAGATTGATGCCTATGCTTTTTAATAGCTCTGATTTTTCTTTTGCGTCACTCTTAATTCGCTCCATACCGCCATGCTTATACAAATACTGCGGCGAAGCGAATGGATATTTCTTGAAATTCTTATTCGTGCTCACACGATTTACTGTGCCGCCTTCTTCGTCCACAGCTATGAACATAGCTATCGGCGAAGTGTTTTGATAGCTCTGTATATTTTTAACTACGGCGTCTTTGGTTTTGCCTTTAAAGTCTCTTCCAAATAATATATAGCCGCCTAGATTATATTTTTTCGCGAGTGCTGCTGCATCTTTTTCGGGGCAGCGCGCGATAAATATCTGTCCAATCTTTTCATCTAAGGACATCTTTTCTAATATCTTTTCCTCTTTTGTCTTCTCTGGCAATTTTTTCTCCTCTATTGGCTTTGCCTTGTCATTTACTTTTGCCTTGTCATTTACTTTTGCTTCGTCATTTACTTTTGCCTCGTCATTCACTTTTACTTCCTTTTGCAAATTTGCATCGCTTTTTGCCTTACACGATATAAGCACAGGCATTGCCATTATAAAGGTTAATATTAATAAAATTTTCTTTTTCATCTATTTCACATTCCTTACAAGTATTGCCTTGATCTTGACGTCCTGAGAGCGCCACTTTGTCTCGTACTCACTGATGAAGTCGTCTTGGAACTCATTTATCATCAAGTCATCTGTTTTGAAAATTATCTCGAAGCCCTCACGCTCGAAGTACTTAAGCGAGGCCTCATAAAGACCTTGATCGTCGGTCTTGAGCCTAATCGTCCCACCATTTTTAAGAATTTTTTTATACATCTTTAGTTGATTGGGGTAAGTAAGCCTTCTTTTATGCTGTTTGTTTTTTGGCCACGGGTTCGGAAAGTTTATATAAATTTCCTCGACCTCGTTCTCTTCGAAGTACTCATCGACGTTTCTTATGTCTGCAAGCACTAGCCTTACGTTCGATGTGTCCTCTTCTTCAAGCATGCGCTTTGCATAAACGAGGCAGCCCTCTTCCATATCGATGCCGACGAAATTTTTCTCCTTAAATGTATTTTTTAAATAATTTATAAAACTGCCCATGCCGGAGCCAAGCTCTAGGTAGATGGGACTATCATTTCCGAAGTCCTCGTGCCACTTGCCCTTGTTCTCCATGGGTCTGTATCTAAAGATGGGGCTCTCTTTAAGTTCAGGCAGCGCCCACCATTTCTTTCTCATTCTCATTTTATCACCAAGATTAGTTTAGCATATGATGGCTAAAATTGCAAGTTTGTGATATAATATTTACATGAAGGGGGTTTATATATGTTAGCTCTTGTAAGTGGCGCTTCGCGAGGCATTGGAAGGGCCATAGCGATTGAGTTTGCCAAAAAAGGATACGATGTCTGTATCAATTACCATGAGCATGGTGATGAAGCGATAAAAATTTTAGATGAAGTTAAAAAATATTCTAACGGCTTTGTTTATGGGGCAGACGTTTCAAATTATGATGAAGTTTGTAAATTAAAGGAAGAAATATTTAAAAGATATAAAAAAATTGATGTGCTTGTGAACAATGCGGGCGTGGCTTTGACTAAGCTTGTGCAAGAAACGAGCGAAGAGGAATACGATACTGTATTTAACACGAATATGAAGGGCGTCTTCAACATGACTAAGGCTTTTATTAAGCCGATGATACATGAGGGCGCGGGAAGCATAATTAACGTAACGAGCATGTGGGGCGAGACGGGAGCTGCGATGGAGACTGTTTACAGCGCATCGAAGGGAGCTGTCATCGCTTTTACTAAGGCGGTCGCAAAAGAGGCGGCACCATCGGGCGTAAGAGTCAACGCAATAAGCCTGGGCTGCATAGCGACGGATATGATGAAGGTGTATTCAGAGGCTGAAATCGATATGCTTCGTGATGAAACGCCGCTTGAGGCCATCGGCACGGCAGAGGACGCAGCGAAGGCGGCAGTTTTCTTAGCATCACAGGACGCAAAATTTATTACTGGCGAAGTGCTTCGTGTGAACGGTGGATTTTATATATGAAGAAACAAAAGATCATACCAGCCATAATTATCGTTTTGCTATTAGTTTTAAACGTATTTACTCTTTTATTTTTAAATATAGTGAATGTTACTGGCGACAGCATGGCGCCTGTGGCAAATAATGGGGATAAATTTCTTGCGATTAAAAAGCCTTTATTCAGTGATATCAAAAGAGGCGATATTGTTGGAGCAAGGTCTGAGGCCCTAGGCATTGACATGATTAAAAGAGTAGTGGCTCTGCCAGGTGAACACATTGAAGTCACTAAAAGAGAAGGACTTTTGATAAATGGCAAGAGGATTTACGAGACTTATCTTGAAGATAAATATATGAATGATTTTTCTTGGGTAGATAGGGACAATGGCTGGACGCTTGCAGATGATGAAGTCTTTTTAATGGGTGACAATAGAGCTATAAGTACTGACTCGAGGTCATTTGGACCGCTTAAGATAGATGAAATAAATCATAAGATAATATTAAAACTGAAAAGTAGCAAAAAAAGATAGGGACTATAAAGTCTCTATCTTTTTTGATATAGCGGGTATCATTTGTTTTTTTCTTGAAAGCAGTCCATCGACTGTAAACTCGTTATCTACTAGCTCTTTATCGAAGGCTGCGGCGATGCTTTCTTTGTATGAGCCTTGCACTAAAACTAGTGAGTACTCTTTAAGTATATCAGTTATCATCAGTACGAATGTATCTTCTTGATTCTTTTCTATCGTTTCTTTCATTAGATTTAGTAAATCATCTTTTCTCTTTTTCACTTCATCCATATCCATGGTCATGACTTGAGCGACACGTATCTTTTTCTTCGCGATATTAAATGACTTCATATCCATCTTTAGTAGATCTTCGCTCGCTACGTCCTTGATGCTTGCCGCTTCAGTAAACATCTCTATAGCGTAGACATCTGGATCGATGCCAGCTATTGGAGCAAGAAATTCTATCATCTTCGCGTCTGTCCTCGTGCTTGTTGGCGATTTTAATAAAAGTGTGTCTGAAATTATAGCTGAGATTAAAAGTCCAGCTATCTGCTTAGGTATTGCTACGCCATTCTCAATAAACATCTTTGTGATTATGGTTGCTGTTGAGCCAAGTGGTTCGTTCCTAAAGTATAGTGGGAGCTTTGTCTCGACGTTTGCAACTCTGTGGTGGTCGATGATTTCAAGGATTTCAGCTTCTTCAATGTCGTCGACGGATTGAGTTCTTTCGTTGTGATCAACTAGGATGATGTTTTTCTTCTTATCGTCAAGCAAGTGATAACGGCTGACTGTGTTTATGACGTTTCCGTCGTTATCAAGGACTGGGAAGCAGCGGAATCTGTTTTTGTTCATCTCGGCCTTGACGTCCGAAACAAAATCTTGTATGTGGAAGGTCTTGATGCCATCCTTTGTCATCGCGTACGACACGGGCACGCTTAGTGGAAGCACCCTAGATGCCATGAAGGAGTCGTACTCAGTAGATATGATGCTGATGCCTTTTTCCTTCGCCAAATTTAAGATTTTTTCGCTTATGTCGAAGCCGCCAGTCACTATCATGCAAGAAACGTTTCTCTTGATCGCGTCCTCTTGAGCGTCTTCTCTATCGCCAAGTATAACTACATCGTCTTCTTCGATACGATCCTCAATCATCTTTGGGTCCATAGCGTAGATCGCCATGCGGCCAAGGGGCTTTCTGTAGCCATCGTTAATGACAGTACCCTTAAGCACTTCAACAACATTTTTAAATGGCGTATCAGCCTTACTTAAAATGGTATCGTCAAAGATGTTTGTATAAATCTCTGTGATGTCCTTAAGTCCTATGATGCCACTCATCTTTCCGGCCTTATCAATGACTATGAGTACATAAGCGTTTTTCTCGCGAAGTAAGTTAATCGCTTCGTATAGAGAGGCGTCCTCGTCTATAAGCACGGCGTCATCAAGATCAACATCTTTTAATTTTATCTTCATCGTTGTTAATAGCTTTGGCTCATCTACGCCAAAGTATTTTAAAACGAATTTTGTTTCCTTATTTAAATCGCCGAGCCTAACTGCTTTTGCATCGTATTTGCCAAGACTATTGACAAGGTAAGCGTAGGAGATAGCGCTCGCGATTGAATCCGTATCAGGCACCTTATGACCTGAGACGTAAACTTTTTTATTCATTAAATCACCTTCCATATTATATTCATATACTATAACACATTTTGATGAAAAAATAAAGGATTATCTAAATTATTTTGCAAAAAGCCTTGAAAAATTATTTCGATTGTAGTAAAATTGATTGATATAAAAGGAATGGTGTAATTATGTCAAAGAATTATGAAATTAATATGACGGAGGGAAAACTCCTTCCAAAGTTAATAAAGTTTTCGATACCCTTGATGCTATCGAGCACTTTGCAACTCTTTTTTAACGCCGCCGATGTTATAGTTGTCGGCCGTTACGCAGGGGACGCTGCACTTGCCGCAGTTGGTTCAACCGGTGCACTGATTAATCTAATCATCAATCTATTCATCGGTATATCGATAGGCGCGAGCGTGCTTATGGGCCAGGCGATAGGTAAGGGCTCATACAAGGACGCGCAAGATACGCTTCATACGTCGATGCTATCGGGTTTACTTGGCGGCTTTATCATGATAGCCGTCGGCTACTATTCAGCAAGGCCAATGCTTGAACTGATGCAAACACCCGAGGAAGTCATTGATCTAGCGACACTTTATATGCAGATCTACTTCATGGGCATGCCGGGCTTTATGATATATAACTTCGGCGCCTCGATACTTAGAGCAGCGGGCGACACAAAGAGGCCGCTTTATTACCTAGCCATCTCAGGCGTTATGAATATAGTTTTAAATTTATACTTTGTAATAGTTTTAAAGAAGACAGTAGACGGAGTTGCTCTTGCTACCATCATCTCAGAAGCATTCTCAGCCGTGCTAATAGTTTTGTGCTTGATGAAGAGCGACGGCTACTTGAACTTAAAGCTAGATAAATTAAAGATGGATTGGAAAAAGTTTGGCGAAATGCTTAGGATAGGATTGCCATCAGGCTTTACAGGGGCACTATTTAGTATATCCAATATGCTTATACAATCCTCAATCAACTCCTTCGGTAAGCTTGTAGTCGCTGCAAACACAGCAGCTGGCAACATCGAAGGCTTCGTCTTTATGGCGATGGATGCCATCTATCAAGCCTCACTATCATTTGCCTCGCAAAATATGGGTGCGAAAAAGCTTGACAGAGTTGATGAGATACTTAAGACAACCATCGTCATGGTGTCAGTCGTGGGCCTAGTCCTAGGCATAGGCGCATATTTAGCAGGTAATTTCTTACTAAAATTATATACACCAAACCCAGAAGTTATCGAGATTGCGATGCTAAGGCTAGGTGTCATATCGACAACATATTTACTTTGCGGCATCATGGACGTTTATTCAGGCGTAATACGTGCGATGGGCTATTCACTAACACCTATGATCATAGCTGTCGTATGCATTTGCGGCTTTAGAATATTGTGGATTATGAGTGTATTTCAAAAGTATCATGAGCAATGGATTTTGTATATCTCATATCCATTGTCCTGGTTATTGACTACCATAGTCTACGTCTTTACTTATATCTATGTGAAGAAGAAGATTAAAGAACGTTTTGCCTTGGAAGAAAATAATTAGGCGAAGGACTTGACAAAAACGAAAATTATATATATAATGATTAGTGAACTTAATAAGTCTCATAAAGAGTGACGGAGGGAATAGGCCCTATGAAGTCCGGCAACCTGCTAGCAAGGTGCCAAATCCTACAGCGCAGCTGAAAGATGAGAAGAACGAACCTTCAGCTATGAAGGTTTTTTTATTTTACAAGATGCGCCGCGAGAAAAATATCTTTGCGGCTTTATATTAGAAAAATTTATAAAAATTAATAAGGAGGAAGATTATGTATAAAAAACTATTTACATCTGAATCGGTTACAGAAGGTCATCCTGACAAGGTCTGCGACCAAATATCAGATGCAATTTTAGACGACATACTAGAAAAGGATCCAGAAGCGAGATGCGCGATTGAAACAACTGCATCAACTGGCTACGTTTTAGTATCAGGACAAATCACTACAAACTGCTACGTTGACATACAAGCAGTAGTTAGAAGGGTTATAGCTGACATAGGTTACACTAGAGGAAAATTCGGTTTCGATGCAGAAAATTGCGCTGTACTTGTATCGATCGAAGAACAATCTAAGGATATAGCACTAGGTGTTGACAAGGCGCTTGAGACTAAAGAAAAATCAAAAGATAAATATGATTTAATAGGTGCAGGCGACCAAGGTATGATGTTTGGCTACGCTTGTAATGAGACAGAAGTTTATATGCCACTAGCCATATACTTATCACATAAGCTAGCAAGAAGGCTAGCTGAAGTGCGTAAGGACGGCACACTAAGCTACTTAAGACCAGACGGCAAGACACAAGTAACTATCGAATACGAAGCAGACAAGCCAAAGAGAGTTCACACTATAGTTGTTTCTACTCAACATAAGGAAGGCGTTAGTCTTGACAAGATTAAGAAGGACATCATAGAACACGTTATAAAGCCAGTTGTTGATCCAAAACTAATTGATGATGAAACTATCATCTACGTGAACCCAACAGGACGTTTCGTTATAGGCGGACCAAAGGGTGACACAGGTCTAACAGGTAGAAAGATTATCGTTGACACATATGGCGGCTACTGCAGACATGGCGGAGGAGCCTTCTCAGGAAAGGACGCTACAAAGGTAGATAGATCCGCTTCATACGCAGTAAGACACGTTGCGAAAAACCTAGTAGCAGCAGGCCTTTGCGATAGATGCGAAATTCAAGTTTCGTACGCGATAGGCATAGCTAAGCCGATATCCATAAACGTAGATACATTTGGAACAGGCAAAATCGATGAGACAAAGTTACTTGAGATAGTTGAAAAAGTATTCGACCTTCGTCCAGCCTTCATCATCGACTACTACGATTTAAGAAAACCAATTTTCCACAAGATTACTAACTATGGCCACTTCGGTCGTGACGATATAGATCTTCCTTGGGAAAGATTAGAAAAAGTTGACGAGATCAAAAAACTTGCTGGAGAAATTAAATAGTATATAAATTATATATATAATAGGAAGAGAACTATGAGACACGTGCCCATAGTTCTTTTTTGTTTTGAAAATGGATGGAGTATGACGGGCGATAGAAATATGACGGGAGGTAGATATATGACGGGCGATAGACATATGACGGGCGATAGACAAATGACGGGAGGTAGACATATGCTGAGCGATTGCTTTACGCCGCGCGATTCGTTAATCGCGTTCATCGTTTTGCGCCTAGATTGATATTCGTGAAAGCATTAGCACGGCAAAAGATATTACAAAAAATTAATATTTTATATAATTTGCTTATATACTCACTTCTATTAAGATAAAATAAAATATACATAAATAAATTTATATATTTGTGATACTTTTACTTGACATATGATTTTATTCGTTATATAATGCAAGATAATTGATGAAAGTTAGTAAATATCACGATTTATGGACTAATTTATTTTAAAAATCGTAATATCAATTAAAGAAAGAAGGGGAATCATGAAAAAAGGAAAGAAAATATTAGCTTGTTTGATTTTGATGGTACTAGTACTAAGCCAAGTGCCAAGAAACTTGCTTGTTCGCGCAGAAGAAGGCGAAGAAACGAAGTATAATTTAAGCTTCGAGCTTGAAAGAGATGCGAGCGCTTTGAACGAAATTTATCAAAAGCATGATGAGGGTGAGAGCGAAAGTGAAAAGACAGATGAAAAGGCTAGTGATAAAGAGGCTAATGGCGAAGCAGATGCAAATAAAGATGTTAATAGCAAAGCAAATCAAGTTAATGACAATGATACAGTAGTTGACTTGAGCCAAGTAACAGAAGGTGAAGAAAATTCATCTGAAGAAGCAAAGCCGGTAGATGAAGCAAAACCGATAGATGAAGTAAATGACGAAGCTGAATCAAGTGAAGAAGAAAATGAAGAAGCAGTAGTCTTGCCATCAGGCGGCGGAGAAGGCTCTCAAGAAGAAAAGGCAGAAGAAGTAAAGGACTTAAATATCACTTATACAGTTCATATAAAGGGCGAGTCTGAAGAAAGTATAGAAAAAAGAATCACTTATTCAGTAGAAAAAGCTGATTTTGTTGGAGATCTAAAATTCGAAGGCATTGAAACACTAAGCAATGAACTAGAAGTAAAGTACTACAGTAAAGAAGACGGATCAAGCTTTGACGAGAAATCTGAAAATTTTGATTTGTATTTAGAAACAAACGCAGAAAAAACTGTATTAGAATTACCAAGAATAGGTGAAAAAGAAGATTCGCTAAGAGTAAAGGAAAGTAATTTTGAAGAAGCAATAGAAATAAGCGACGAAAAAGTTGGTGAAGCAGTTGGTGATCCTAATGCAAAACATTATTTAAGTTTTAATATAAGTAGATATGACTTTACAGATTTTGAGAACCTTATCGCAACATATTCAAACTATTGGATGACGAGAGATGATCAAAATGTTTTTGACCGTGACGAGTGGAGATTAAATAATTTTACTGTTATTAATGAGCTTCATATTGATGGCGTTGATGAAACAATTAAGGAAAAGATGATTTTTAATTCTGATGAGCATAGTTGGTCAGAAAAGATAGAGTTTAGAAATATAGAAATTCCATATGAAGACATTGAGATTCAATATTATAAAAAGGCGGATAGCAGCCTAGTAAAACCATATCTTTTACATTATGATTTTTATCTTAAGAAGTCAGAAGATGGCAAGATGGTACTTCAAGTACCTAGATTGGCTCCAAAAAATAATTATTCAGGCGATGCTAATCAAGTTAAAATATTTAAATTAAGCAATGTTAGTCTAAAGGATGACGATGGCAATGTTAAGGAAGTAACACCAACTGAGTTAGATGACACCAATTTAGATATTATAGAAGACTTAAGAGGCATTAAGCCTAGCGACACTGTATATGTCAATGGCAAATCTGGAGATGACCAAAACGATGGACTATCTAAAGAAAATGCTGTAAAGACATTAACAAAAGCAAAAGAGATAGCCCAAAGCAATAATTACATTGTAGAGATAGTTGTAACTGGTCAAACAGACATTGAAGGAGATATTTCTCTTGAAGATACAAATGCAAAAATTTGTAGAAGCAAGGAGTATAGTGGATTTTTATTCAATGTTCCAAGTGGAAAAACTGCTACATTATCAAAGATAATTATAGATGGTAAATCTAATTCAAATGAAAGCATTAAAGAATCTTTAATTAGAGTTAATTCTGGAGCAACACTTAATATTAATGAAGGTGCTGTATTAAGAAATAACAAGATCATGGATATTAAAAATACAGCTACAAGAGGTGGCGCAGTAAATGCATATGAAGCAACTATCAATATGACTGGTGGTTCTGTTGAAGAAAATCAAGCTTCTTATGGTGGCGGTATTTATTTATATAAATCTACAATGAATTTTTCTGGTGGCGTTGTTCAAAATAATGAAGCAAAAAGAGTAATTGATTACGCTTATGGCGGAGCAATTTATTCGGCGGGGGGGGGGGTATCATTGCTAGTGGAGCAAGCACGATAAACTTCTCTGAAGATGCAAAAGTTTTAAACAATTCTGCCGATGAAGTTGGCGGTGGAATAAGCTTAGGAACAAGACAAGTTGATAAACAAAATAAGCTTTACATGACAGGTGGACTTATTGATGGCAATACTGCTGGAGCTTCAGGTGGAGGTATTTTTATACAATGTAGATTACTTGATGGTGGCAAATCTATTGCAAATATCTCGTCTGGTAGAATAACTAATAACAAGATGGATGGCACTGGAAAGACAGAGATGGCTTTTGGCGGTGGCGGTATTTATGTTAATGGTTTCCCTGCTTCATGGGACTATGCTGGCACACATTATTATGGAGAAAATGGTGAATTATATTTAACAAATGCTATAATAAGAAATAATAATTCTGATAAGGAAGGAGCTGGATTTGCTGGTTGCCCTATATCAAAAACACAATTTTATGTAAACAATGGTGTTGCTATATATGGCAACAATACTAGAGCTGGAAGAAATAATGATAAGGGAAAGACAGTTTATTTATTGTCAAGTAAGTTTTATATGTCTCATAGTGGACAAGCGGAATATAAACTTGATAAGAGGATGTTAGGTGGAGCGCCATACGATTGGAAAAAAGTAATAGGCTCTGAAATAATTCCTTTGCCAGATAATGAACTAGAAGCGACATTGCCAGATAATTCTGAATTAGCATTAAATTCAAATGACAAAGGCAATAATCTTACAGAAGCCTTAGGAAAGGTAATAATTGAGGGCAATTACTCAGCTACAAGAGGAGCAGGTATTGGCAGTAACGGTACAATAAAATTTGGGACAGAGGCTCCTACTACTGAAGTTTCTGTAGAAAAGAAATGGAACGACAATGATGATGAAAAAAAAGTTCGTCCTGTATCTATTACTGTAAACTTAATAGCTAATTATGACGGAAAAGAATATAAAGTTGATTCAGTTATATTAAATAAAGATAATAATTGGAAACATACTTTTAAAGATTTACCTACAGTTAATGATAACAATACAATAACTTATACAGTTAAAGAAGAAACTGTTACTGGATATAGTTCTAAAATAACAGGTTCAGAAAAAGACGGCTTTACTATAATAAACACACCTGAAGAACCTAAAAAAGAAACTAAAGAAATCAAAGTAAGTAAAGTTTGGGATACAAGTGATAAAAAAGCCTTTGCAAAAGAAATTACTGTTGAATTATATAAAAATAATGAAAAAACAGACAAAACATTAACACTTAATGAAGATAATAATTGGCAAGGTACATTTGAAAATCTTGATGCCAAAGACGAAAACGATAAAGAAATCACTTACACAGTGAAAGAAGTCGGAGAAAAAGATAATAAAATAACTTTCGATGGCAAAGAATTTAAAGTAAGTTACAAAGCTACTACTGATGGCTATACTATCACAAATAGCTACAATCCACCAGAAGAACCAAAGAAAGAATGCAGAGACATCTGTGTAGAAAAAGCTTGGGATATAAGAGGCATGAAGCCTATTAGCCACATCGAAGTAGAATTATATAGAGATGGCGAAGCTACAGGAAATACTCTAGTTTTAAGTGAAGCGAATAGCTGGAGCGGAAGTTTCAAGAACTTAGAAAAAGCATCTGATGGCGGACACATCTATGACTATAGCGTTAAAGAAATTGGCGAAAAGTTCTACACTGTAGAAATATCTGGCGAATACTACGAAGTTATATACAGAGGCAATATGGATAGTGGCTTCACTATAATCAATAAAGAAGAGCCTCCAAAGAAGCCTCAAAGAAGAGATATCAGAGTCAGAAAAGTTTGGGACGTCACAAATAAAATACCAGTTGATGAAATTCAAGTTGAGCTATACAAAGACGGTAGAGCAACAGGAAATGTGATTACACTAAGCGAGGCCAACGGCTGGACGGGACGTTTCGAAGATTTAATTGCATATGACGCGGAGGGCGTTAAATACGAGTACAGCGTAAGAGAAGTTGGCGAAGCATCGAGCAGGGTCAGCATCTCAGGCAGTGACTACGACGTTAGCTACGAAGGTGATATGAATCATTCATTTGTAATCATAAATAAAGAAAATTCTCCACTAAAGAAAAAGATTGACTTTGGAGTTAATAAAGTTTGGAGATCTGATGGAAAGACGGAAGCAGTTCAAGTAGAATTATATATGGACGGAGCTGCTACTGGCAAAATCATCACACTTAGCGAGGCTAATGGCTGGAGTGGTGCCTTTACAGATCTTGATCTAGAAGATGCTAAAGGCAATAAGCATGTATACACTGTTAAGGAGGTAGGTGAAGCAGGTGGCCAATACACAATTGGCGAAAGAGTATTCACTGTAAGCTACTCAGGTGATATGCATAGTGGTATAAGTATAATCAACAGCGAAGAACCTCCAAAAGAAGAAGAGGAAGAACCATCAAAAGACAAAGATGACGAGCCAAAAGAAAAAGATAAAGAACATGAAAAACACATAATACCAAAGACTGGTGTTGAAGAAGGAAGTTTATCCATAGTCTTAGCGCTAGTTGTTCTAGTCGGACTATTCTTTGTAAAGAGAAAACTTAATGAGGGTAAAACTAAATAGATTTTAGAAGATATCTGCTAGGCGATTGATATGCTTAGCAGATATTTTTATATATAATAAGAAAGAACTATGAGCGGCGTGCCCATAGTTCTTTTTTGCGAGAAGATTATTTACTTTTTTCTTTTGAACGTCTTAAATTTAAGTTTTCTTTAAGAATATCAAGAAAAGAATCAATATTGTAATTGTGAGGAAGAGACAAAGTACATTCAATTGCGGAACAATCTTCTAAGTCCTCTTCAAGTATATCAAGTGAGCGCACCTCGATGCCCTCGCTCATACACAATTCTTTAAATTCTCTGCTTTTAAAGTTCTCACTGTCAAATTGCATGTAAAACTTAATTAATTCTCTTTTATTTAGAAAATCATTTAGCCCTTTTAAATTAACTAAAGTGATTAGACAAATGATAGTTGCGATAATTGCTCCTTGGTAATAGCCGATGCCGACAGCAAGACCATTGGCAGCGCAAAGCCAAAGAGTTGCCGCAGTCGTTAGTCCCTTAACAACATCCTTCTTTTGTAGTATAGTACCTGCACCAAGAAAGCCGATACCGCTTATGGCTTGACCGGCAAACTTTGTTGCGTCCCAACCCTTGTCACCGTAGAAGCCTTCAAAGCCGTCGACAGATATGAGCATGATTAAACAAGAAGCAAGCGAGACTATGATGTGGGTCCTAAGACCGGCCGCTCTGTTTTTTCTTTCACGCTCTATGCCTATCAAGGCTCCAAGTAGTGCTGCGAGTAAAAGTCTTCCTATAATATGTAATGTTTCCATTAAATCACCATCCTATTGAGTATTATAACACAAATATATATATAAAGGTAAAGAATATGAAAATTGTAAAATATTTTAATTATTTGCAAAAAATGCTTGACATTCGTCTTGACTTATTATATAATTATAAATTGCATAATTAGGATTTAAAATGGGTTTTTATTCTCAAAATCTTAGTTTAGGGTACGACATATAGTAGGTTATTTTGATAAGGGGTGAATATTTGGATGCTACATCCTGTTGAAAACGGAAAAAGAACTAGAATGAGTTATTCTAGGATAAAAGAAGCTTGCGAGATGCCAAATTTTATTGAGGTACAAACTGCATCGTTTGACTGGTTTTTACATGACGGCTTAAAGGAAGCTTTTGACGACATATCACCTATTGATGACAATGGTGGTAGCTTAGTATTGGAGTTTGTCAATTATACTATAGGAAAGGAACTAAAGTATACTGAAGAAGAGTCCAGAATTAAGGACACAAACTACAGTGCTCCTCTTAGAGCAAGGGTTAGACTAATTAACAAAGATACTGGAGAGGTTAAAGAGCAAGAAGTATTTATGGGAGACATACCTATCATGACTGATAAGGGTACTTTCATAATCAATGGTGGAGAAAGGGTTGTTGTTTCACAAGTCGTTCGTTCGCCAGGCTGCTACTACAAGAAGGAAATCAATAAGAATGGTGAGCTTGATTACAGCGCAACTATCATACCAAACCGTGGGGCTTGGCTAGAATTTGAAACTGATGCGAGTGGCGCTTTATATGTAAAGATTGATAAGAACAGAAAAGTTATCATCACATCACTTCTTAGAGCTTTAGGTGTTGTTTCTGATCTTGAAATTGTTGAAACATTAGGTGAAACTAATGATTTACTAACAACTCTTGAAAAGGATACTGCAAAGACTCAAGATGAGGCTTTGATTGAGATTTACAAGAGACTTAGACCAGGCGAACCAGAAGCCGTAGACAGTGCTAAATCACTACTTAATAATCTATTCTTTGACCCTAAGAGATACGACTTAGCTAAAGTCGGAAGATATAAGTTCAACAAGAAGTTATCTATAGCAAGAAGGATAGAAAATCACACTCTTGCCATGGATGCGGTGAACCCTATCACAGGTGAATTAATCTATGAAAAGGGCACTCATCTTGATAGACCTATGGCGCAAAAGATTGAAGATAACTTTGTTAATACCATTGACATAGTTTTGGACAATGGTGAAGAGATCAGGGTTGTAGGCAATAACTTTGTATATCCTGAAGCTTTTGATACAAAGGTTAATTTTGAAGAGCTTGGACTTAAGGATAAGATTTACGCACCACTAATGCACGAACTTATGGACGAAGCTAAGGACGATGAAGAGCTTAAAAACTTAATCATAGAAAATATTAAAGAAATATATCCAAAGAGAATTGAAATTGATGACATAATTAGTAGCATCAACTACCAATTCAACCTAATGCGTGGCGTTGGTCAATTTGACAACATCGACCACCTAGGCAACAGACGTGTAAGAAGTGTTGGCGAATTACTTCAAAATCAATTTAGAATCGGTCTTTCCAGAATGGAGAGAGTTATTCGTGAAAGAATGACTACACAAGACCCTGAAGCTGCTACTCCTCAAAGTCTTATCAACATAAGACCAGTAGTTGCCTCGCTTAAGGAGTTCTTCGGTTCATCACAACTTTCTCAATTCATGGACCAAACTAACCCTCTTAGTGAGTTAACTCACAAGAGAAGAATGTCTGCTCTAGGACCTGGAGGACTTTCAAGGGACAGAGCGGGCTTTGAAGTAAGAGACATTCATAACTCACAATACGCTAGAATGTGCCCTATAGAGACACCAGAAGGACCAAACATCGGTCTTATCACATCCTTGGCATCATTTGCAAGGATTAATGAATATGGTTTTATCGAAGCTCCTTATAGAAAGGTAGAAAAAGGTACAGGAAAAGTTAGTGATGAGATTGAATATATCAGCGCTGACATTGAAGATGAGTGTATCATAGCTCAAGCGAACGAGCCAATTGACGAAAAAGGCTACTTCAAAAACGACATCATCGTTGCTAGAAGTAAGGCTGAAAACGATACTTTGATGGACATGTTCAGAAAAGAAGAAATTGATTATATGGACGTATCACCTAGACAAATAGTTTCAGTTGGTACAGCGATGATACCTTTCTTGGAAAATGACGACGCGAACCGTGCGCTAATGGGTTCAAACATGCAAAGACAAGCGGTTCCTCTACTTATGACAGAAGCACCTATCGTTGCGACTGGTATTGAGTACAAGGCTGCTAAGGACTCAGGTGTATGTGTTGTTGCTAAAAACGACGGTATTGTTAAAAAAGTTGATGCAAAGAGCATAGTTATTGAAAATAAAGACAAGAATATTGATTCATATAAATTAATTAAATTTACAAGCTCTAACCAAGGCACTACTATTAACCAAAGACCTATAGTACAAGCGGGCGAAAAGGTTAAGAAGGGCGATGTAATTGCTGACGGACCAAGCACTAACCTTGGTGAAATGTCACTAGGCAAGAACATCTTAGTAGCGTTTATGACTTGGGAAGGCTACAACTACGAAGACGCGATACTAATCAACGAAAGACTTGTTTATGAAGATGTATTGACATCTATTCACATAGAAGAATACGAATCAGAATCAAGAGATACAAAGCTTGGACCTGAAGAAATCACTAGAGATATTCCAAACACAAGTGAAGAGCTTCTTAAGAACCTTGACAAAGACGGTATCATCAGGATTGGCGCTGAAGTTAAGGCGGGAGACATCTTAGTTGGTAAAGTTACTCCTAAGGGAGAAAAGGATCTACCTGCTGAAGAAAGACTGTTAAGAGCTATATTTGGAGAAAAATCAAGAGAAGTAAGAGATACATCTCTTAAGGTTCCTCACGGCGAAGCTGGTATAGTTGTTGATGTTAAGGAATTTACAAGGGAAAATGCTGATGAGCTATCACCTGGCGTAAACAGAATGGTTAGAGTATATATCGCTACAAAGAGAAAGATCTCTGTTGGTGACAAGATGTGCGGTAGACACGGTAACAAGGGTGTCATCTCAAGAATACTTCCTGAAGAGGACATGCCATATTTACCAGACGGCACACCACTACAAATCCTACTAAACCCAATGGGTGTACCATCTCGTATGAACCTTGGACAAGTACTTGAAGTTCACTTGGGTATGGCGGCTAAAAAGCTTGGTATGTATGTATCAACACCAGTATTTGACGGTGCTAACGAAAATGACATACTTGAAGCGCTTGACAAGGCAGGATACCCAAAGAGCGGTAAGATTTATCTAAGAGACGGAAGAACAGGAAAGTTATTCGACAATCCAGTTACAGTTGGTTACATGTATATGCTTAAGCTTCACCACTTAGTTGACGAAAAGATTCACGCAAGAAGCATCGGACCTTACTCACTAGTTACTCAACAACCACTTGGCGGTAAGGCACAATTTGGTGGACAAAGATTCGGGGAAATGGAAGTTTGGGCCCTTGAAGGTTATGGTGCAAGCCACGTTCTTCAAGAGATATTAACTGTTAAGTCCGACGATATCAATGGCCGTGTTAAGACATATGAAGCCATCGTCAAAGGAAAGAACATTCCAGAACCAGGTATACCTGAATCATTCAAGGTACTTGTAAAGGAACTTCAAAGTTTACTTCTTGACGTTAAGGTTCTTGACCAAGACGACAATGAGATGGAACTTGATGATGAAGATGATTTCATGAACGAAAGAGAAATCATTGCAGGCGACTTCAAGAGCATGGACACTGATTATAAAGAAGATGAAGAATTTGTAAACTTCTTTGACGAAGAAGCATCCAAGGGCACAGATGAAGACGAAGATGATATTGATTACGACGAAGATGATCTGGATGAAGATGACTACGATGAAGATGACGATGAAGACATCGAAGAAGATATTGACGAAGATTTTGAAGATATAGATGAAGAAGATTTGGACATGGACGACGATCTAGACATAGGCAGCGACATCGACGAGATCGATGAAGACCTAGACCTAGATTACGATAGTTCTTTGTAGAAAGACAAGGAGGAAGGTAATTTGTTTGAATTAAATAAATTTAACAGTATTCAAATAGGCCTTGCATCAAGCCAAGACATCAGAGAGTGGTCTAAGGGAGAAGTTAAAAAACCAGAAACAATTAATTACAGAACATTAAAGCCAGAAGCAGAAGGCTTGTTCTGTGAAAAGATATTTGGACCTGTAAAAGACTGGACTTGTCACTGCGGTAAATACAACAAGATTAGATACAAAGGCATGATATGCGATAAGTGTGGCGTTGAAATTACAAGAGCTAAGGTAAGACGTGAAAGGATGGGCCACATAGAGCTTGCTAGTCCATGTACACACATTTGGTACCTTAAAGGAACACCTTCAAGGATAGCCATAGTACTTGACGTTTCACCAAAAGAGCTTGAACACGTTGTTTATTTCGCTTCATATATAGTTATGGATCCAGGCAAAACTGGCTTAAAGTATAAACAAATCTTAAATGAACAAGAATATTCAGAAGCTATAGATATGTTTGGCTACGGCTCATTCGATGCTAGGATGGGCGCAGAAGCTATACTTGAGCTGCTTAAGGCCATAGATCTAGATAAAGAAGCACAGGAATTAACAGAAGAGCTTGAAGGCGCATCCACACAAAAGAAGATTAAAGTTTTAAGAAAGCTTGAAACTATCGAATCATTCAGACAATCAGGCAACAGACCTGAGTGGATGGTTATCGAAGCACTTCCAGTTATACCACCAGATTTGAGACCTATGGTTCAATTAGATGGCGGTAGATTTGCAACAAGCGACTTAAATGATTTATATAGAAGAGTTATCAACAGAAACAACAGACTTAGAAGACTACTTGAACTAAACGCACCAGAAATCATTACAAGAAATGAAAAGAGAATGCTTCAAGAAGCAGTTGACGCACTGATTGATAACGGCAGACGCGGAAGAGCAGTAACTGGTCCTGGTAACAGACCACTTAAATCTCTATCCGATATGATAAAGGGTAAACAAGGTAGATTTAGACAAAACTTACTAGGTAAGAGAGTTGACTACTCAGGTAGATCTGTAATAGTTGTAGGACCTAAGCTAAAGTTCTACCAATGCGGTCTTCCTAAGATGATGGCACTAGAACTGTTTAAGCCATTTGTTATGAGAAGACTTGTTGAAACAGGCAAGGCTCATAACATTAAGAGCGCTAAGAGAATGGTAGAGAGAGCTAAATCAGATATTTGGGACGTACTTGAATACGTTATCAAGGACCACCCAGTACTACTAAACAGGGCACCGACTCTTCACAGACTTGGTATTCAAGCCTTTGAACCAGTTTTAGTTGAAGGTAAGGCAATAAAACTACATCCACTAGTATGTTCAGCATATAATGCGGACTTCGACGGTGACCAAATGGCGGTGCATCTACCACTATCAATAGAAGCACAAGCTGAAGCAAGATTATTAATGCTTTCAATTAACAATATCTTAGCACCAAAGGATGGTAAGCCAATTTCAATACCATCACAAGACATGGTACTAGGCTGCTATTATATGACACTTGATATAGAAGGAAGCAAGGGCTCAGGCCACATCTTTGAAGATTACGACGAGATGATAAAGGCTTATCAATTAGGACTTATAGACCTACACGCAAAAGTTAAGGTCAGAGTAAAAATTGATGAAGAAGACAGAGGCAAACTTGTTGAATCAACTGTTGGTAGATTCATTCTTAATAAAAAGATACCTCAAGACCTTGGCTTTGTAAATAGAGAAGAAGATCCATACTCACTAGAAATTGACAGAGTTGTTTCAAAGAAGACTCTTGGAACTATACTTGATAAGTGCTATCAAAAGCATGGTAACATCGTTACTAGTAAGCTACTAGACCACATCAAATCAACTGGTTACAAGCACTCAACACTTTCAGCAGTATCTATATCTATGGCGGACGTTGTAGTTCCTAAGGAAAAGACTGAGCTTATAGACAAGGCACAAAAGGAAGTAGAAAAGTACGAAAGAGCTTACAGAGACGGCTTCATGACTGAAGAAGAAAGATACGAAGGTGTTATCAATATTTGGAACGGCATCACTGATGAAGTTACTGAAGCACTTATGAAGTCACTAGACCCATTAAACAACATCTTCATCATGGCGGACTCAGGAGCCAGAGGTAGTAAGAACCAAATCCGTCAATTAGGCGGTATGCGTGGTCTGATGGCATCATCAACTGGTAAGACAGTAGAAATCCCTATCAAGTCAAACTTTAGAGAGGGACTATCAGTACTAGAGTTCTTCCTATCATCACACGGTTCTAGAAAAGGTCTATCAGACATCGCCTTGAAGACAGCGGACTCTGGTTACCTAACAAGAAGATTGGTTGACGTATCTCAAGACGTTATAGTAACAGAAGACGATTGCCATACTGATCAAGGACACACTGTTAGAACTATAAGAGATGGCAAAGAAATTCTTGAAGAGCTAGAAGAAAGACTAGTAGGCAGATATGCTTTTGAAGACATAGTAAATCCTAAAGACGGTTCGATTATCGTTAAGAAGGATGAGCTTATAGATGAAGAGACAGCTCACTTTATTCAAGAGATAGGCATAGAAGAAGTTAAGGTAAGAAGCGTTCTTACTTGTCAAACTAAGCACGGCGTTTGCGCTAAGTGCTACGGAAGAAACTTGGCAACAGGTAATATCGTAAATATTGGTGAATCAGTTGGTATCATAGCCGCTCAATCAATAGGTGAGCCAGGTACACAGCTTACAATGAGAAACTTCCACTCAGGTGGGGTAGCCAATGCAGACGATATCACTCAAGGTCTTCCGAGAGTTGAAGAACTTTTCGAAGCTAGAAAGCCAAAAGGACAAGCACAAATCGCTCAAATTTCAGGTACTGTATCAATTAATGAAGACGATCCACAACAAAGAGTCATTGTTATTACAGATGACAAAGAAGGCATCGCGGTTGATCACCCTGTAAATTATGCTGCAAGACTTAAAGTTCATGAAGGCGACTACATCGAAAAAGGTAAAGAAATCACAGAAGGTAACGCATCACCTCAAGAAATCATGAAGGTTCTTGGCGTAGAAGGCGTTGAAGACTATATAATAAAAGAAGTACAAAGAGTATATAGAATGACAGGTATCGATATCAATGACAAGCACATTGAAATCATCTGTAAACAAATGCTTAAGAAAGTAAGGATAGAAGCACAAAACGATTCTTCATTCTTACCAGGAGCACTTGTAAATATATACGACTTCATTCATGAAAACAAAAAACTTAAAGAAGAAGGCAAAGTACCAGCAGAAGGCAAGAGAATATTACTTGGTATATCTAAGTCATCACTAGCAACAGATTCATTCTTATCAGCAGCTTCATTCCAAGAAACAACAAGAGTATTAACTGAAGCGGCTATCAGAGGCAAGAAAGATGAGTTAGTAGGACTTAAGGAAAACGTTATCATAGGTAAGATCATACCAGCAGGTACAGGCATGCTTAAGTATAGAAACATCAAAGTTAAAGAAGACGAAACAGTTTTGAAGAAACAAATGGAAGAAGAAATGAAGAGAAAGAAGAGAGAGATAGACGACACAAACCTATTTAAAGACTTTGATGAGGATGAAAAAGATAAGAAGACTAAGAAAGAAGAAGACGTGAAAGAAGAGGTAAAAGATAATCAAGATGCTATCGAACTAGATAAGATTATCAAAGACCTACTTAACGAAGAAAAAGAAAGAAAGTCTTCTAAAGATAATTAGTATATTTAAAAAATAAATATAAGTGGAGACAGTCAAGATATTTTACCTAAATTTAACGAAAAATATCTTGACTTTTTCCGTAATGCGTGGTACAATTCTCTTATGTGTGAAAGTTCACGCTATTAATAGAGCTAAAGGAGGATGCTTAATGGATACCGACACCTTGGGGCCGAATTGCGTAGTAGGCTTTAAACAGGTAACAAGGGGGCTAAAATCCAATCTCTTCAAACAGGTTTTTATCGCTCTTGATGCAGATAAGGACATAAAGACGCTTATCGAAGAAGAAGCAAGTAAAAAATCTGTTGATGTTGTCTATATAAACACAAAAGAAGAGCTTGGTAAACTCTGTGGTATTGAGATAAATGCAGCTGCCGCTGCTTTATTAAAATAAATTTTTATGTAAGGAGGTGCTTTGATGCCAACGATTAATCAATTGATCAAAAAAGGAAGATCAAAAGTAGTTTACAAATCTAAATCACCAGCTTTAGATACAACTTATAACTCACTTAAGAAGAAACAATCTTTAGTAAATGCTCCACAAAAAAGAGGAGTATGTGTCGCTGTAAAGACAGTTACACCTAAGAAGCCAAACTCTGCCTTAAGAAAAGTTGCTAAAGTTAGACTAGTTAATGGATATGAAGTTTCAGCTTACATCCCAGGAATTGGTCACAATTTACAAGAACACAGTGTTGTTCTTATAAGAGGTGGAAGAGTAAAAGACCTTCCCGGCGTACGTTACCACATAATTAGAGGTACACTAGATACAGCCGGAGTTGAAAACAGAAGACAAAGTAGGTCTAAATACGGTTCTAAGAAACCTAAAGAAGAAAAGAAGTAAAAAACAATTTTAGTCGTTGAAATGCAAAGCATTAAATAGATGAAGAGCATTTTGGCGCTAGACGGCTTTTAGAGATTTGCCGAGTACCAATGAATCTACTAAGATAGTTAAGGAGGGAAGAAAAAGTGCCAAGAAAAGGACACGTGCCTAAACGTGAAGTAATGCCTGACGCAAGATACAATGATGTTGTAGTAACAAAGTTAATAAACTCAATCATGCTAGACGGCAAAAAAGGCTTAGCTCAAAGCATAGTTTACGGGGCATTTGATATAGTTGCAGAAAAGACAGGTGAAGACGCTCTTGAACAATTCTACAAGGCTATGAATAATATCATGCCAGTACTAGAAGTTAAGGCAAGACGTATTGGTGGTGCCAACTACCAAGTTCCATTGGAAGTAAGACCTGAAAGAAGACAAACTCTAGCAATAAGATGGCTTGTACAATACTCCAGAGCAAGAGGAGAAAAGACAATGACTGAAAGATTAGCAAAAGAGTTGATGGACGCAGCCAACGGTCAAGGAGCTTCTGTTAAGAAGAGAGAAGAAGTTCACAGAATGGCTGAAGCAAATAAAGCATTTGCACATTATAGATATTAATAATAAGGGGGAAAACTTGTGCCAAGAGAAATTGCACTAAAAGATGTCAGAAACATCGGTATTATGGCGCACATTGACGCAGGTAAAACAACCACAACAGAAAGAATTCTATTCTATACAGGAAAGATTCATAAGATAGGAGAAACTCACGAAGGTGCTGCTACCATGGACTTCATGGCGCAAGAACAAGAAAGAGGTATCACTATCGGTTCAGCAGCAACAACATGTTACTGGAAAAACCACAGAATCAATATTATAGATACACCGGGCCACGTTGACTTTACAGTTGAAGTTGAACGTTCCCTAAGAGTTCTAGACGGTGCGGTTGCTTTATACGACGCTAAAGGGGGAGTTGAACCTCAAAGCGAGACTGTATGGCGTCAAGCAGACAAATACGGTGTACCTAGACTTGCATTTGTTAATAAAATGGACGTCGTAGGTGCAAACTTTGACAGAACACTAAAGATGATGAGAGAAAGATTAAACGCTCATCCAATAGCTGTTCAATTACCAATAGGTAAAGAAGATACATTTAGAGGTATCATAGACCTAATCGCAATGAAAGCTGAATTATACGAAGACGATCTAGGAACAGTAATACAAGAATCAGATATTCCAGAGGATCTAGTAGAAACAGCTCAAAAATATAGAGAAGAAATGATCGAAGAAATCGCTGATTTCGACGAAGAAATTATGGAACTTTACTTAAACGGTAAAGACGTTCCTAACGAAATGATAAAAAAAGTATTAAGAAGAGAATGTGTTGCAAACCAAGTAACACCAGTTCTATGCGGTAGTGCATATAAAAACAAAGGTGTACAATTTCTTCTAGATGCTATAGTAGACTATTTGCCATCACCTATCGATATACCAGCAGTTACTGGTACAGATAGAGACGGAGAAATAACTGAAAGACCAGCATCAGATACTGAACCATTAGCAGCATTAGCATTTAAGATAGTTACAGACCCATTCGTAGGTAAACTTGCTTATGCAAGAATCTACTCAGGCGTTCTAAAGAGCGGTTCTTATGTATTTAACTCATCAAAGGGTAAGAGAGAAAGAATCGGACGTATCGTATTAATGCATGCTGACAAGAGAGAAGAAATCGAAGAAGCATATGCAGGATCCATCGTTGCTATAGTAGGATTGAAGCTAACAGGTACAGGTGATACCCTATGTGCCGAAGACAAACCAATCATACTAGAAGATATGGAGTTCCCAGAACCAGTTATCTCAGTAGCGATAGAACCTAAGACAAAAGCTTCACAAGATAAGATGACACAAGCACTACTAAAGCTTGCTGAAGAAGACCCAACATTTAGAACATATACAGATGAGGAAACAGGTCAAACAATCATCGCCGGCATGGGTGAACTTCACCTAGAAATCATTGTAGACAGACTTTTAAGAGAGTTCAAAGTAGAAGCAAACGTTGGTAATCCACAAGTTGCATACAAAGAATCAATCAAGACAGCTGCAGAAGGCGAAGGTAAATACGTTAAACAATCAGGTGGTCGTGGACAATACGGTCACGCAAGAATCAAAATCGAACCTCAACCAGCAGGTAAAGGTTACGAATTTGTTAACGCTATCGTTGGTGGAGCTATTCCAAAAGAATACATCGGACCAGTTGACCAAGGTATACAAGAAGCACTACAATCAGGTGTTATCGCTGGATACCCAGTACTTGATGTAAAAGTTACACTATACGATGGATCATACCACGAAGTCGACTCATCAGAAATGGCATTTAAGATTGCCGGTTCTATGGCAATTAAAGATGCACTTAAGAAAGCAACACCTACACTACTTGAGCCTATGATGAAAGTTGAAGTTACTACACCAGAAGAATACATGGGAGACGTAATCGGCGACTTGAACTCAAGAAGAGGTAGGATAGAAGGTATGGAACTTGATAACGGAGCTCAACACGTTAAAGCATTCGTTCCACTTTCAGAAATGTTTGGATATGCAACAAGCCTTAGAAGTAACACACAAGGTAGAGCTAACTACTCAATGCAATTCGATCACTACGATCCAGTTCCAAACAGTATATTAGATAAAGTCATTGGTAATAAATAATTTTATAGGAGGTAAAAAATGGCTAAACAAAAATATGAAAGAACAAAACCACATGTTAACATTGGTACAATCGGTCACGTTGACCACGGTAAAACAACATTAACAGCAGCTATAACATTAGTACTAAACAAAAGATACGGTAGCGGTGAATTCGTAGACTACGCAAACATCGATAAGGCTCCAGAAGAAAGAGCTAGAGGTATAACAATCAGTACTTCACACGTTGAATACGAAACACCAAACAGACACTACGCACACGTTGACTGCCCAGGTCACGCCGACTATGTTAAGAACATGATCACTGGTGCTGCTCAAATGGACGGCGCTATCCTAGTAGTATCAGCTGCAGACGGTCCAATGCCTCAAACAAGAGAACATATCCTACTTGCAAGACAAGTTGGTGTTCCTAAGATTGCAGTATTCCTAAACAAAGAAGACCAAGTAGACGACCCAGAACTAATCGAATTAGTTGAAATGGAAGTTAGAGAACTACTTAACGAATACGACTTCGACGGAGATAACACTCCTATCGTTGTAGGTTCAGCACTTAAAGCTCTAGAAGATCCAGACGGAGAATGGGGAGACAAGATTATTAAACTTATGGAAGAAGTTGACGCATACATCCCTCAACCAGAAAGAGCTACAGACCAACCATTCCTAATGCCAGTAGAAGATATCTTCTCAATCACTGGTAGAGGTACAGTTGCTACAGGTAGAGTAGAAAGAGGTACAGTTAAGGTTGGAGATACAGTTGAACTAGTTGGTTTAACAAACGAAGTAAGAGACGTAGTAGTAACAGGCGTTGAAATGTTCCACAAACTACTAGACGTAGCAGAAGCTGGAGATAACGTAGGTCTATTACTAAGAGGTGTTCAAAGAGACGAAATCGAAAGAGGTCAAGTACTTGCTGCACCTAAGACAATCAAACCACACACTAAATTTAAAGCAGAAGTATACGTATTAACAAAAGAAGAAGGTGGACGTCATACTCCATTCTTCAACGGTTACAGACCACAATTCTACTTCAGAACTACAGACGTTACAGGTAACATCACACTAGAAGACGGAGTAGAAATGGTAATGCCTGGTGATAACGCTAGATTTAACATCGAACTTATCACACCTATCGCTATTGAAAAAGGACTTAAGTTCGCTATCAGAGAAGGCGGTAGAACAGTAGGAGCCGGAGTTGTAACTGAAATTATCGAATAATTTCGATTGATATAGTTATATAAATCCTTAAAGAGAGCTGGAAGGCTCTCTTTTGGCTCTATGTCAAATATTGGGGAGACTTATTGATTTAAGTCTCTCTTTTTACGTT